>Ga0315331_10000249_pt1 | contig 35236 bp, 23 predicted proteins | sample M160m34915metaG_FD_203456 | JGI IMG/M metagenome (GOLD analysis project Ga0315331, IMG submission 203456) | Ammonia-oxidizing marine archaeal communities from Monterey Bay, California, United States - M1 60m 34915 | ecosystem: Environmental > Aquatic > Marine > Intertidal zone | place: USA...
ATCATCATCATCCCGCACTCGACTGAATCAAGTATTTCATAGCGGTGACGGGCTTTCCGGTTCTCGGCAACCATCGTTACCGTCGGCTCGGTTTTCTTGGCACCTGCCTTCTTCTTCCCACCAGAAGCTTTCGATTTGCTTTTCTTCTTTCCCATAACGCTGCGGATTGTAAGCGGCAGAGGCCATTCAACGTAGGCAGACTCCGATTCCAAACGCAGATTTTCGATCTTTATCGTCGATGTACGCTGATTTTCTCGTTTGCTGCCGCTCTTTTCGCACCAATCACCTTAAGGCTCCGGCGTGGCGGTCGGGGGTGCTGCTTGGCGGGCGTTGCTGGTGTCCAGCCATGGTCGGGACTGAACTTCCCACTACAATAGGAAGCGACTTGAGCTTTGGTTCGTCCTTTTCACCCTGGTTTTTTGTTGAATGGCTTTTCGACTTCCTGTAGTGGCAGATCCTGAAATTCCTGAAGGCGCAGAGGTTTCGGCCTCCGGCAGGCTTCCCCGCTGGCTGAAAAGGCCGATACCGTCCGGAAACGCAAACCACATGACCCAGGGTTTGTTGGATGAGTTGCGGTTAGAAACAGTCTGCGATAACGCAAAATGTCCTAACCGGATGGAGTGCTACAGCCAGCAGACTGCAACCTTCATGATCTTGGGGAACGTCTGCACACGACCCTGCGGATTCTGTGCCGTTCATCGTGGTCGACCACCTGAATTGCCCGAGTCGGATGAGCCCGAACGTGTGGCAGAGGCAGCACATCGCTTAGGTCTCAAGCATGTCGTGATCACCAGTGTCACCCGAGATGATCTGCCTGATGGCGGTGCCGATCACTTCTATCGTTGTGTCATCGCTGTGCGTGAAAAGACCGGCGCTACCACGGAAGTCCTCACGCCTGACTTCGTCCACTGCAAACCGTCGCTGGAACGCGTGGTTGAAGCTCGCCCCGATGTTTTCAATCACAACATGGAAACCGTACCCCGTCTGTACCGCCGCGTTCGTGGTCCCAAAAGCGATTACTCGTGGACCCTCGCCATGATGAAGCAGGTCAAGGCGTACAACCCGGATGTAAAAACCAAGAGCGGTTTGATGCTGGGGCTGGGTGAAGAGCGAGGAGAATTGCTGGAAGCTTTGGCCGACCTGCGTGAACACGATGTCGATTTTCTCACGCTGGGGCAATATCTTCAGCCAGGGGAGAAATACTTGCCGGTAGTTCGTTTTGTGCCGCCGGAGGAGTTTGACGAACTGGGTGAGATAGCCAAACAGATGGGCTTCAGGAAGGTCGCCAGTGGGCCATTTGTTCGTAGCAGTTACCACGCCCGCGATATGGCCGAAACTGAGTGCGACTGAGTGTGGCTGGATCTTAAGTCGCTCGTTGGTCTCATTGTGACTGAATGGATGCGGTCATCCAGTTCAGGGTGTCGAGCTCATCGATTGATCAGCTTTTTAAGAAGTCGTCTTTCAGCCCATGAGAGCTGCTTTTTGCAGCTGGGCTTCAAGCTCTGCGACAGGCTCGCTCCACGTCCCAAGTTTCCTTTGCCGGAACAGGCTCATGCTGGGATACCAAGGCGTACTCGATCCGCTCTGTAGCCAACGCCAATCCGGTACTTTCCCAAGTAACAGGCTTGTCTGTGTGCCCACGGCCCCTGCAAGATGTGCCAATGAGGTGTCGCTTGTCACGACCATGTCAAGATTTTTTAGAATCGCTGCAGTATCAGTGAAGGCGCCGCCGTCGGTGTCGACGTGATTTGGGAAAGTCGTGATCGATTTACTTAGCTGGCTTTGAGTCAACTGTTCGCTGCCGAAACCAAATTGCAGACTGAATAACTCAATGCCTTCGATGTTTGTGAAAGGGGCAAACATCTCCAGTGGAATGCTCCGGTACACATCGGCGTGGTGGTCTGGATTGCCCTGCCAATTGATGCCCACTCTGAAACGTCGCTTCAGGGACTTGGGATTTGTTTCAGCAGACTGGTTGGCAGACGACGGTAGTTGATCAAACCATTTTTCCCAGTAGTGGATCAATGCATCAGAAACTCTTAGGTATCCTGCGCCCGTTGAAAACATATCTTTACCCCAAGCGATTTCTCCTGTTGTTTGGTAGAGATAGTCGATGACTTCGATGAAGGAAGCATGAAAGTCAAAAGGTGGTAGAGCCTCGTCACGATCCAAAAGCAGGTCGATACCAGGAGCTGAGCAAAAGAGAGGTTTCAGCTTCGACCTGATCTGAACATAAACCGTGGCACCCTGCTTTTTGAGTTCGTTTGCAACACGGACGAATTGAATTGCATCACCCAGTCCCTGTTCCGGGTAAAGCAGAATCGTTCGGTTCTTAAGCGTTTCACCCTTCCATAGGGGTGCATGTGTTGAAGGACGATACATTCCTTGGGATTTCCAACGCCATCGATACTCTGGCCAACCCATGTCGTAGTTGCCCATCAGCAGGTGAATGACACCAAGGTTGCGGTGCAGTTCAGCATCATTTGGATGATGTTTCAGGCCTTCCTGATACCATTTGAATCCTTTTTCAATTTCACCTGCCCACGTCCAAAGAGTTCCTCGATTTTTGAATGCGGATAGATAATCAGGTTGCTGTGATAGTGACGTCAAGAAGCACTTCTCTGCCTCATCAACGTTTCCAAGCATGCGAAGTGCATTGCCGAGATTGTTCCATGCAATTGGATACCTGTCTCGTATCTTCAATGCCTTGCGGTAGGACTCCACCGATGATTCGAATTGTCTTCGATCAAACTGCAGGATTCCAAGAAATACCCACGCATCGGCATCTCGTGGCTGGGAGTCGATTACTTGTTGATAAAGCTGCTCAGCCTGATCAAGGTTGCCCGCCTGATGTTGTTTCCATCCCTCTTGCAGCAGGAGTTGGTGGTTAGGCATCTAACGGACTTCACTGTGGAATAAAAAAAGCGACACGTTGATTTACCGTGCCGCTTTTGGGTGTTGACTGATGCTTGCTGTGATTCACAGCAAGGTTCAAGATTAGTCCAGGAAACCAACCAGATCTTGGCTGCGGCTGGGTTGCTGCAGCTTGCGAACAGCTTTGGCCTCAATCTGTCGAATTCGCTCTCGAGTCACCTTGAAGATATGTCCGACCTCCTCAAGCGTGTAACTGTATCCATCACCGAGTCCGTATCGCAGTTTGATGATTTCCCGTTCACGATAGGAGAGTGACTTCAGCACGTTGCTGATGCGGTCGCGCAACATTTCCTGAGTAGCACCGATCTGCGGACTCTCGGCAGTTCCGTCCGGCAGGAGGTCTCCAAACTGGCTGTCTTCACTGTTGCCGACGGGTCGGTCCAAGGAGATAGGGAACCGGCTCATGGTCAGTACGCGACGAGCTTCTTCGACAGTCACATCGGCACGCCGGGCGGTCTCTTCGATCGTTGGTTCGCGACCAAGTTCCTGAAGCAATTGTCGAGCAACGTTCCGAACGCGGCTCATGGTTTCAACCATGTGCACAGGAATGCGGATAGTTCGGCTTTGATCAGCTACGGCACGTGTGATCGCCTGACGAATCCACCAAGTGGCGTAAGTGCAAAACTTGAAACCACGACGATACTCGAACTTGTCTACCGCACGCATCAGTCCCGCATTGCCTTCCTGAATCAGGTCGAGGAATGAGAGCCCTCGGTTTCTGTATTTCTTGGCAATCGACACGACCAATCGCAGGTTACCTTCGCTGAGCTCACGCTTCGCCTGCTGGTATTCAGCGTAAACCGTGTTAAGCATCTTTACACGATTGCGAAGCGAGGTAGGAGTTTCTTGACAGGCGGTCAGGATCTGACGTCGCTCATGCAGTAATTCCTCACGGATCTCGCGTCCATGTTTGGTGCGTTTCTGGGTGGAGATTTCACGATCAATCTCACCAAGCCTTACTGAAAATTTCTCCAGTAGATCAATGCGTGTCTCGATGCGCTGAGTTCGCAGGCCCAATTCTTCGATCAAACGAACGGCACGACGTCGACGGCGTGCGAGCGAACGCCATGCTTCTGCACGTCGACGCTGTGAAGCACTCTTGCTGAGAGAAACCTTCCAGTCATGCCGGTTACGTCGGAGCAGGGTTTGCAGAGTTCGGAGGTTGTGTGGAAGACGACCAATGATCTGTTCCTTCTCGAGACGGTCGGTGACCGAAACTTGGACAGTACGATCGAATGGAAGCTGGCTTCGGTAAACCTTCTTCAAGGTTTTGTACGCTTCGACGAGAACGAAATGGTTTTCCAGAAGTTTTGTGCGGAACCGGCGGCGAGTTTCCTCGATCCGTTTCGCCAGCTCGATTTCCTGTCGGCGTGTCAGTAGAGGGATCTCGCCCATTTGAGTCAGGTACATTCGCACCGGGTCGTCTGACCATGACTCACTCTCATCAACAGCAAGCAACTCATCGGGGCTGTCGAGCTGAACTTGACCGTCGGCCTGCTCTGCAATGGCCACGGCAACGTTGTTGTCTTCGTTGTCGTCGATAGGCAACTTCCGGAAGCCACTCGTCATGGCCTCCGTGCTTTGCGCTGCAACGGCTTCAAATTCATCAATTAAGGTATCGAACAAGGGAGGAACTCCTCGCGCGGGTGCGGTAGTTGTCGGATATGGAGCTAAGGGTCACGCGACTTGCTGATTTTGATCGTGTGTGCTGTGAGTCATGGCCGCTTGATGTGTTCCTTTACCCAGGAGACCAAGATCGGCATGGAGGCGAAGTCAATGATCAGCGATGTTTTCGTTTGCTAAAACGCGTGATTCCCAGTAGCGGATATAGGTGGTTGGCGGGCCAATGGCCCCAATTCAGTTGTCACTCAGTCAGGTGGTCGTCCGTGAGCGATGGTCGGGCGGAACAGGTCAGGAGGAAAGGTGGTGAGTTTTGATACTGCCCTGTACTAGGGTAATTACGAGTGAACGCCTTGTGCCGTTCATTAATCCCATTTTTAAAGATGCTTTCCAGAATTCCAAAGCGATTGGCCTGCTAGGTGGAAGTTTGCCCGATCGAAAAATCAAAACCTCGCATTTCGACTGACATTGTACATCGACTGACATGGTACGTCGGTTGAAATTGTACGTCGGTGAAATGAGAACCAAACAACTCTAGCACTCGATGTCCTCGGAGTTCCTGCACCCTCTGCAAATGGAAAAACTTTAGGATTGGGGCGTCCTTGCATCTCAGATCGGTTGTGAGATTGACGGTCTGTCTGCCAGATGACGTCGCCTCAAAACAACCCAAGTTGCTGGATAGCATCCCTCCCCAAATTAAGGATCAATTCGAACCGATCACGAGAACGAGATGACTCTCCTGCGGATCGCCCGCAGTCGTTATCACCCTTGTTTTCGATCGCCTTTGCGTATTCCCGTGAACTAACGCGGGAATGCAGACGTATCGAGAGATTCCCCCCGTAACGTTCGTTTCAAACCTTTCGGCTATGCCTTCCTGGCCACAATCGGCAAAGTTGACCACGTGTTTTGTGACTCGAGTCATTCGGTCACGGGGACGAACAAAACAGTTCGTTGTTATATTGCCTCGTATCGCTCGAGAGCGTTCGGGCTAATGTGGCGGGTGGTGCCTTTTGCTGCTTCAAATTTTAGTCACCCAGAACGCTCGGTCTAGTCGGGACTCCTTCAAATCTTCATCAATTATGCATCTTTTGCCTTGCACAAACTGCCAGCATCTTCTCAATGTCACCCCCTCACAGGCGGGCGACAACATGACATGTTCGAAATGTCAAACAGAAGTTGCAATTCCAAAGCTGGGAGTGCTTCGGCAATTACCGTTGGTTGAGAACACAGATGAAGGGAAATCTGCGACGCAGAAGCAGCGTGAGAGTGGGGTTTCTGTCGTGTTTGTCGCCTTGGGGATGATTGCCATCGCTGGCTTCATGGTGGCCGCTTTTTGCGGTATTCGTTGGAGTTTGATCCCAAATCTGAAGACGACCGATCAGCATGTTGCAGACCTTCGGGCTGATTATGCGGAGAGGCCCTCCGCTGAGTTGATCAGAGAATATGAGCAGATGGTCGGCGATGGAATCGAGCTGGGAGTGCCGTTTACCTATCAGCGAATCTCCGACGAAAAGCAGCGTTGGGGTCAAATTGCTGGCATTTCAGTCGGTACTGGATTGCTTGCAGCGGTCGCCGCTTTCGGGTTTGCGGCAGTTGGTCGCAGGACGGCTATCCGCTGACTGACAGCACTGGAACCTAGGACACTTGGGTCAGGCTCGGGGGTCAGGCTCCGGTTCGCCGCAAGACATAAACCACATCTTCGGTTGCTGCATCGACCTCAATGGGGTCATCCAACTCATAGGAAAAATTGTAGGTGGCAACACTTTCCCAGCAGCCCGACGATGCGATCAGGCGATCCATCTGTTTGGGGCGGTAGCTCCGTAGCACCAACTCGTCCAAGATTCGAAAGCTCCGGGTCGGATTATGAACGTCGAATTGGATCCCAAACCGCTCAATCCGGCTTCCTTTCTTTCGCTCTTTCGTCCACATGTGAGTATTGATGGACAGGTGTCCCCTGCGGGCTGACCAGGACTCGGTTTCGCTCGGAGCAACTTCGGTCGGAGTGAGGTGGACACCTAATAGATAGAGGCCTCCCACGCGAATTGCTTGGCCCATGCAGGTGAGGTGTTCTCGAGCTGCCTTTTCGGTTTGCAGGTGCCGAAAGCTATTGATGGTGTTGAATGCAATGTCATATCGGCGTGGAACCCGAAAGTCCGACATGTCAGCGACAAAGACCTTGGCATCGATCCCATGACGCTCGAAACGTGCATTGCAGAAATCGACAGCTTTGGGGTTCAGGTCCAAACCCGCTACCTCATGGCCACGCTTTGCTAATGAATACAGCAGACGACCTGTGCCACAAGCAGGTTCGAAAAACTTTTTGGGTGGACGCTGCATGTACTCGCGACCACAGCCCAGAATGAACTTGATTTCAGCAGCACAATCAGCACCAAAGACCAAGTCATAGTACTTCGGGTGATCGTAGATCGATTCGTTAATGGTTTCGATGGAATACGTCTCTGATTTTGAATTCAACTTGCGAATCGCTTTCTAGCCCGAGGATGCATGCTGCAGGAAACTGCACGTCGTGAACATGCCTGCTTCCCAAATTGTGGAGATCGTTCCATCGAGATGCCCTAACGGACAGGCTCCAACCCAAGCGCACGCCTCAATAAACCAATTTGCCCGATATGAGTGTGCTCATGGATGGGGCAAAACAGGATTGCTCCCAACTTGTTGGGATAAGCCGCATACGGCATGTCCACCGGCTCGAGCAGAGTTTCTGAGGTTACCTTCTCTAATTCCGTCAATGAACGTTCGTAAACCAGTCCCATCCGTTCACGCAATTCATTTGCTGATGGCTGTCGGGATGTATCCGAGGAGGGTTTGGAACTGCGACTGTAGGCCTTGCGAAAACGACTTGGAATCAATTCCAGGTCGTCTGGACTGCGACCGCGAATGCGAAACATTAAGAGGCCATACTGACTGACTGTCAGATGCCCCACCTGCCACGCAATGTGTGTCGGCAGGCCAGCAGGCATGTCGAACCACAGCTCGTTCGGTGTGTGATCCAGCAGCTCCAGACAATATTTTCTGGCGAATTTGATCTGCCCAATTGCAGACTCAAGCATGGTGGTGGCTGAATCTGCTTGAGCGGCGGAATTAAGTTCGGGGGCGTTCATGACGCGGATAATATCAAAGATTGGACCTTTGTGATGCTGGGTAGGCACCAAATCAGGTTGATTCATCCAAGGCAAGGCGTTTGACGGCTGAGGCTCATGTAACGCGGGATCACTGCGTTGCCGCCATCAAGCCGCTGATCACATCTCCGTATCGACTTCTCGGAAGCTGCAGTCTCACCGAGGGCACTCAGGCTGCCCTCTGCTCCGCATTGCTTTGTCGTCGAGAGCGACGCCTGGGGCGTTCGCGATATCCTTCTTCTGGATCATGCTTCTTCTCGAGTTCGTCCAAAGCAATTTCGATACGTTGGGTCAGACCGCTCAGCGACTCGCCGCGCTGGGGATAAATCAAATCGCTGAAGTAGTAATCAATCGTGCAAAACGGCTTAGGAATCTGTAAACGATCCCAAGTTTTGGAGAGAATCCATCGCCGTGTTGGGATGGCCAGCACGCCCACAATCGGTGTTTTCGTTTTGCGAGCCAGCAGACTGATACCTTTGTGGGCCTTACCGCGTGGTCCGCGTGGACCATCGACTGTGAGCATCACCGGTTTCCCACCGCGAACGTACTCAACCAACGTCTGCAGCGCCGCTAGACCACCCTTCTCCGATGTCCCGCTGCTGCCCCGCAGTGGCACGTGACCGATCAATTTCAAACCAGGGACGACCAGTTCACCATCTTTGGATCGCGAGACCATTGTCCCAACGCCCGGTTCCGCTCCTAAAACGCCTGCAATCTGTACCGCGTGATAGCCCGCGACCAAATGATTGACACCATCACGATTTAACAATTGTCGCGGATCATTGTTGTAGCGAAATCGGCAGGTCAGTCGAAGCGTTAACACAAATAACCCTGCCAGCCAGGGAGTCAGTTTTTTCATTCCAGCAGTATCCAGAGGCCGAGAAATCACCCACACCATGGGTGCCATCATGTATAGAGATATCGCTCTCCGCAGTGAACATCAAAAGATGTAATTGCTAGCATTCCAGCGAGATATCGATAGAAAATGGTTGCACTCTTGCGGGCTGAAATGGGGGCAGCTTTGGTGGCTAGCTGGTAAAGGGTTGTGGTGATTTGGCCATCGCGCGTTGGCAACCAGGTTCGTTGCTTCCACTTTGACGGTGACGTATTTGCTCCGCTGAGTGCGAGTTCAAAGGCGCATTCGAATTAAAGGGGTATTCGAATTGCAGATCCGAACACAGTGTGCAACACAAGAGCTTTTCTTGTTCACGGCAGATGTGATCGGTATTGGCCCGGCGTTTGGCCGATTTCGCGTTTAAAAACCACGCTGAAATACTCGGCGTGTTTAAATCCGGTCAGGCTTGCGACTTGTGAGAGAGGTAATTTGGTTTCGCGTAGCAGCTGTTGTGCTCTTTTCATTTGGACGTTTCGAATTTCAGCTTGCGGTGAACGCCCAACAAATTGTCTGAATCGTCGTTCAAGTGAGCTGCGAGCGATGGCGATTTCGTCCAAAATTTCAGCGACGGAAAGACCACTGCAGGCTCGTTCGCGAATGATTTTCACGGCAGCGACTACTTCTGCATCATCAATCGCCATCACGTCAGTTGATTGTCTTGCGGCGATCCCCAGCGGGGTGATTTTGACATGCCGTTCGGCCGGTTCCTCATTTCGCATCAGTTGATCCAGCATGCGGGCGGCTTCGTAGCCGATTCGGTCGGCAGCAGGAATGACGCTCGTTAGCGAAGGTTGGCAAAAGTCACAGATGACTTGATCGTTGTCGACTCCGATGACGGCAATCTGATCAGGAACAGAAATTTGTGCTACACGGCAGGCTTCGAGAACATGCTGTCCACGAAAGTCGTTGCATGCCAGCACCCCGATGGGTTTGGGAAGTTCCAATAACCACTGAATCATTTTGGCTTGCTGTGCTTCCCAGCCAGTGCGTCGGGCTTGCGCCCAGTCGGAGCTGTGAAATAGGATATTGGCGTCGTGTGGACGCAAGTGCTTTTGAAATCCGCGATATCTAGCTTCGGACCATTGATGGTTTGTAAATCCGCAGAAAGCAAATCGTTTCAATCCTCGTTGGATAAGGTGTTCGGCTGCGAGTTGCCCGATTGCTTCATGATCATTCCAGATTGAGGGAAGCCCCTGATCACCATAAATATCGGTCAGGTTTACGGTTGGGATTCCGGATTTTTCGATCAGGTCAGCCATCTCAGGAGTGGTTGATCTCGTGATGATCCCATCACCATCCCAGTGCTCGAGCCATGCCGGTGGTGTCACCAGTAACTCTCGCAGATCGAGTTGGACTGACCACGGTGGATTTTCCACCAAGTATTGGCTGATGCCCTCCAGAACGCCGCGTCCAAACGACATGGCGGTCTCGACGATCAAAAGCACGTGGGGACGCTGCTGGTTGCCGCGTGATTGGATGTGAAATTTCCTGTCCTGCTTGCGGTTTGCCATAGGTAGAGAATCCTGTTGGGGGTGGGCAAGGGAAATGGGCGGGATCAGGGGTCTGTAAAGAGCCTCGATTTGTCGAGATCGATTGTCAGGGAGGTATTCTAGACGATAATTCTCAAATAAAAGGATTTTGTATTGGGGTAAACCGCAGTGTTGCATATTGTCGCAAAGTCGGAGAATCACGTATTTCCTGCCGCAGCAGGATGTTTTCGCAAGCTTCAAAACTTGCCGGAACAATTCTCAATTGGAAGTACGCTGGTTCTCATTGGCAGGCGATCGTAGACCGGTCACAATAAGGCTAGCTGTCCAAATTTGTGATCGACAGGAGTATTCGTTCTGGGTCTCCAGTTTGCGTTACCGATTCATGCTTTACCCGCCTTCGACAGCAAGTGTCCCTCCGTTCCAAGATTTACATGATGCCTTCGCTTTCAAAGATGTTTTCGACCCATCGATTGATCATGGCCCTGTTAGTTGGGCTGGTCTGCGTGACGAGTCGGCCGAGTTTCGCGCAGGATGACCAAGCGAAGCAGTCGGTTGATTTTTCCAAGCAAATCCAACCCCTCCTCGCGAAACGCTGTTTCGCCTGTCATGGTCCCGATGAAGCTGAGGGTGGGCTTCGGTTCACAAGCCAGAAGGCAGCGTTTGCTGAGACCGATTCTGGGGAGCATGCAATCGTACCCGGAGATGTCGACGCAAGTGTCTTGCTTGCTCGGGTCATCTCTGATGTGGAAGATGAGCAGATGCCACCGGAGGGCGATCGATTGTCACCCGAGGAAGTGGACTTACTGAAGCGTTGGATTCAAGAGGGAGCAAAGTGGCAGCAGCACTGGGCATTCAAGCCGATGCAGAATCCAAAACCGCCCGCGGTAGACAATGCCGAGTGGAGCAAACATCCGATCGATCAGTTCATCTATTCGACCGTTACGATAGTGGGTTTGAAGCCGAATCCCACAGCTGACCGGTCAACCCTGATTCGCCGCGCCTATTTCGATTTGACCGGATTGCCACCCTCGGCAGAGGAGGTGAAGGCATTTGTGGACGATCCCGATCCGAAAGCCTTTGAGAAAGTGGTTAACCAGCTGCTTGAATCACCACACTACGGAGAACGTTGGGGACGCCATTGGTTGGATCTGGTTCGCTTCGCTGAAACGAATTCCTATGAACGCGATGGCGCTAAACCCAACGCTTGGAAATACCGTGACTATGTCATCAAGGCTTTCAATGAAGATAAACCATATGACCAATTCCTTACCGAACAGCTGGCTGGAGATGAGCTGGATGAGGTGACGACAGAATCATTGACTGCCACGGGATACTACCGGCTGGGAATTTGGGATGATGAGCCAGCTGACCCCCTGCTGGCGAGGTTTGACGACATGGACGACATCATCATGACGACTGGGCAGGCGATGCTTGGTTTGACTTTGAATTGTGCACGGTGTCACGATCACAAAATTGATCCCATTTCACAAAAAGACTACTACAGTTTTCTCGCCATGATGGGAGATGTGACACGCTGGGGGCATCGGGGTGATCAGCGTTCCAATAACCAGATTGATGTTTCGTCTGAAGAACTGAATCAAAAATACCGTGATAACGACGAAACCAAACGTCGGCTGGAAGCAGAAATACGGAATGTCGAGCAGTCGGGCATCGTTAAAATGTCAGCGCCAGACCAACGGGCTACCGAGGGACCCAAGCGCGATCGAAACCGCGTTTTGAAAGAGCAACTCAAAGATAACCTGAGTGAAGAAGATTGGACAAAGTACAGAGACCTGCAAAAGCAACTCGCTGATACGGTCAAGCAGGGTAAAGCCCTGCCTCAACGCGAGATGGTGATGGGGTTGGCGAAGTGCAAACCCAAGCCTGACCAGACCTTTGTTCTGTTTCGCGGAAATCCACACTCACCAGCAGATCCTGTGGAACCAGATTTTCCAGGCATCTTTGAGAGTCCCGCACCTGATGCGTCTGCCTTCAAAGGCAATGAGAAGAGCGCGGGGCGTCGTAGAGTATTGGCAGACTGGATTACGAGCGATGAGAACCGGTTGACGGCCAGAGTGATGGCTAACCGAGTTTGGCAGTTTCACTTTGGACGCGGAATTGTTCGCAGCAGCAACAACTTTGGAAAGTTGGGCGTTCCACCAACGCACCCTGCTCTGCTTGATTGGCTTGCTCAGAAGTTGATTGCCGGTGACTGGAAGCTGAAGGATTTTCACCGACTGATCATGTCGAGTCGCACCTATCAAATGTCCTCTGCTGGACAGACTGCTGGTTTGGCAACGGATCCGGCTAATGATCTGCTGTGGCGCTTTGATCCACGGAGGTTGAGCGCTGAAGAAGTACGTGACACCATCCTTGCGATCAACGGTTCATTGAACCGTCAGACATACGGGCCCAGTTTTTATCCATCGCTGTCGCGTGAGGTGTTGGCTGGTCAGTCACGTCCGGGTGCCGGTTGGGGCAACTCATCCGAGCAGGAGAAAAATCGCCGGTCGGTCTACATCCATGTGAAACGCTCCTTGTTAACGCCCATTCTGACCGCCTTTGATTTCCCTGATCCTGACCTGACCTGTGAGGACAGGTTTGTGACGCTGCAACCGGGACAGGCATTGGCTTTGCTCAATAGTAAATTTGCTCATGAGCAGGCAAAGCGTTTGACAGCATCGGTGGGCGGTGTGGATCTCGAGAACGAAGAATTCGTGCAACGAGTGATCGCCAAGGCCTTGTCGCGAGAGGCGACGAAGACTGAAGTTGCAAACGGCAGCAAACTGATAACCACCTTGCAGACGACTGATAATTTGCCACGGCAACGTGCAGTCGAATTGTATTGCCTTACGGTCATGAACTGGAATGAATTTCTGTTCGTCGATTAGGCATGATTCGAACGTCTCTATGCGACTGCTCACCACCCGAAAACAAAGCTCCACCTGTTAGCTGAAACATTACAAGAGAAACAATCATGGCAAATCAAAAAAAACGCACCGGAAGTTTTTGTGGGCGTACCCGCCGAGAATTTCTTTGGCAAACGGGGGGCGGATTTGGTGCCGCTGCCATGACTTCCATGCTTTCGGATGACGGCTTCTTTGATACATCTGTCAGCGCAACTGAGGCTGCCTATGCGAATCCGTTGGCGGCGAAACCACCGCACTTCGCTCCCAAAGCCAAGTCCGTGATCTTTCTGTTCATGTACGGTGGACCTAGTCACATCGATACTTTTGACGAAAAAACAGCCATGAAAGGCATGGATGGAAAAACCGTCGATGTCAAAACCTTTGGCCGTGGCGGGCATCGAACTGGCGGGCGGATCGTTGAGCCAAGGTGGGAATTTGAAAAATATGGCGAATGCGGAAAGTCTGTCAGTACCTTGTTTCCCAATGTTGCGAAGCACGTGGATGACATTGCCTTTTTGCATTCCATGACCGCGGACTCCCCGATTCATGGCTCAGCAATGCTGATGATGAACAGTGGGAAAGTGTTGTCAGGAAGCCCTGCTCTAGGGTCGTGGGTTAATTATGGACTGGGCAGTGTGAATGAGAATCTGCCAGGATTTGTGGTGATGCTGGATCCTTCAGGAGGTCCGATCAGCGGAGCGAAAAACTGGAGCAGTGGGTACATGCCGGCTACTTACCAAGGTACCGTGTTCCGAAGTAAGGGAGCACCGATCCTTGATTTGGCCAGGCCAGGTGACATGAGCGTGGACGTGCAACGCCGGCTACTTGATTCGATTCAGGATGCAAACGCCCAACACCTGACCCAGCGTCAGGGGAACAGTGATTTGGCCTCGCGGATTGCCAGTTATGAATTGGCTTACAAGATGCAGAGCACAGCACCTGAAGCGGTTGATCTGGCGACCGAGGACGCTGCAACCTTGGACATGTATGGGATCAATAATGACCGCACACGTGACTTTGGCACTCGTTGTCTGATGGCCAGACGGCTTGTGCAACGTGGGGTGCGTTTCATTCAGCTGTACAGTGGTGGATCACACAATGATGCCAACTGGGATGCACATGGCGACCTGGAAGTGAATCACAACAAGCATGCTGGGAATACGGATCTTCCCATTGCTGCCCTTCTGGCCGATCTGAAGCAGCGCGGCATGTTGGATGAAACACTCGTCGTTTGGGGTGGGGAGTTTGGGCGACAACCGACGGCTGAATACGCCAAGGGTACGGGACGTGATCACAATTCCTATGGCTTCACGATGTGGATGGCTGGTGGCGGTATTAAGGGTGGCATGAGTTACGGTACTACCGATGAACTAGGGTCACGAGCGGTGGAAAATCCCCTGCATGTGAAAAATCTGCATGCCACCGTACTGCATCAAATGGGGTTGGATCCTAATCGTCTGTCGTTCTTCTACAGCGGCTTGGATCAGAAATTGGTTGGGGTGGAAGAAGTGGATCCTATTCACGACATCATTGCCTGATAGGTCGTTCAGTTTTGACCCGTGACAAATGAGGTTTGAATTTGTTTTTCAGCAACACGAATCTTGCTCTGTCTCGTACATGGATCACTGGCTGTTCATTAGTGATGCTGATCGCGATGACGGAAGCCTTTGCTGCTGAACCGACGGCTGTTGATTATTGCGATCGGTTGCAGCAGGAAATCCAGGGTAAGAAACACGGATTTCTGGCGGGGAACTTGACCTATTATGTCGGTGGCTTTCATGCCAGTTGGAATCTTCGTGAGCATGAAACCCTCGGTCTGACTCACCCTTTTTTTCATGACTTGCGGAGCCGTGGTGTTGGTCTTGCTGATAGCAGCGGCAGCAATCACGAGGATACTGGACTCGGAAATGATTTCTCGGGTTGGGAGTTTTATAAAGACACGCGGGTGATGTACGGCACCGTCATCGTGGGTGATAAGACTTATCAGCACCCGGTACCGGATCGAATGTATTGGCGACCAGATCGTATGGTCTGTGAATATGAGCTTGATGGCATTCAATTGCATGAGGAGAAGTTCATTGCCGACAACGACGTTGCCTGCTCTGTGATCACGTCCTCGAAACCTGTCACGCTGCGAATTGCTGGGCAGAGTTATTTTGGTCGGCACAGTTTGACCAGTACTGCCTCGATTGATTTTGATTCATCGCGAAATGCAATTCATATTACCGAGGGTGGCACAACCAAGTGCAAGCCAGAAACGGATCGCTCAGAGAAGTCTGCTCCCATCATGTACGAGGGAATGAGCACGGTTTTGACAGCCTCCCAGAGATTGGATGATGTGCATCAATTCACTGATGGGCCTGACAGTGAAAAACAATACTCGTTTGATCTCGAATGTGATCAGGCGGGGGTAACGCTCGTGTGGGCTATGCATGATGAATACGAGGTGGCAGTCAGGCGGGCACAGGAAGTTGTGAATGCTCCCCACAACTGGAAGACCGAAAAGACTCGGGACATGAATCGCCAACTCAATCAGCAGATTCCGTGGTTTCGTTGTTCAGAGAGTAAGTTTGAGGAAATTTATTATTACCTCTGGTCGCTTTATTTGATGTACTACATCGACGTGCAACGCGGTTGGGAGATGGAACCGCACACTCAGACTGCGGTCAATAATTTTCTTGGCATGCATCGTTATGATGCGACTTTTCAAATCAAAGTCGGGGCGTGGACTGGCAACAAGAAGAAGTATGCTTATGGAAATGTTCTGACTTGGAAACACCTGTTCGCGAGCGGGAATTACCGCAAGTCACCCAATGGTATTGTCGCATTGGCTGATAACAAAGGAACAACCTGGCATTCGGGCGTGTACGGTGTTGAACATTCCGAACACGTTCTTGGAGCGTGGCAGATCTATCAGCACACTGGTGATCTTGGATTTCTTCGTGATTGTTATCAAGGATACTTTCGCGAAGTTTTCTGGGATGGAATTCCCTCCTTCTTCGGTAACCATTTCAGTGTCAGTGAAGTGTTGTGTGAGATGGCTCGTTTGGTTGGGCGCCGAGAAGACATTAACCACTGGCAGAAATTGGTCCGGAGTTCTCCCAAGGACGTGGAAAACTATTTTCAACAGCGTTGGGAAGCCAATGGACACAGGAACTTTTTTGCGGGTCCCAGGAACGGAATGCTGATGACGACGGGGTTGTGGTACCTGCGTTCAAAGTATTTTCCAAGAGATTACGCACGGAAAACAGTGAACTCGTGGGCGTTGGATCCCAATGATGGTTTTCAGGGGGCCATTTTTCCAAGAGCGATGTCCGGTCAGGCAATGAAGAAATTTGATACGGCTGTGGATCACTCTTTCGGCTATACACCTGATACGGCTTATTTCACGCTGGATGGGATGTTTCGGCAGGGTTTGGGTGATCCTGCATGGCGACTCACATTAAGTCACCTTGAAAAATACAACTTCCATCCTGAATGGAAGTTGCCTGTCGCACCAGAAGCTTACACTCGCTCGGTAGGACTGTTTGGTGATCAGTATTCCAATTTCAATGCAGGTAAAATTCTCCTTTTCATTGAGGGCTTAGCTGGCTTGGAATATTCTCTTCCTGATAAGAGATTGACGGTACGAGACACGATGCCATCGGGTTGGGATTGGATGGAGTTTCGTTTGCCGTTGGAATTGCCATCACGTAAGAATCCGACGACGTTCCAGAAGCATTGGCCGACGATACGTTTTGACAGATCCCAAAATGGAGCTGGGATAACCAAAACAGTTCGTGTTGCCGACTGTCCATTGGGGGTCACGATCGAAACGTGGTCCGAGGGGAAGCAGGTCGTTGCTGCCACCAGGCAGCCCGTGAAGGACTCTGTCCCAATTGAATCCCAGTTTCCTGATTATGAAAGTTATCGTTTTGAGGATGGTGGTTTGGCTCAGGTAGAATTACGTTTGCTTTCACCTTGATTGGTATTTGCGTTTGCCATGGATGCTCAATGAAAATCATCGTTCCAATTCTTATGATGTGGTGGGCGATTGGTGGGTTTTGCCAGTCAGTATCTGCGAAAGAACCACCCAATGTGCTATTCATCGCGGTGGATGATTTGCGTGATTGGGTTGGCCATCTGGGCCGTAACCCGCAAGTGAGGACGCCAAATTTGGATCGTCTTGCCAAACGTGGTGTTTCTTTTCGACATGCGTACTGTGCAGCACCGTTGTGTAATCCTTCTCGTATCAGTTTGCTGACAGGAGTCGCGCCCGCTAACTCAGGTGTTTACGGTAATGGTGAGGAAATGCGGGATAAAATGCCGGAAGTAATCACCTTGATGCAGTACTTTCGTGCGTCAGGCTATGACGTTCGCGGGTGTGGCAAAATATTTCATGGAACAACCGCCTACGATCAGAAATCGTGGGATGGATATTTCGTTCCGACACGAAGCAGGAAGAAAGTAAATCCGCAGCGTGACATGGGTTTACCTGAAACTGCGTGGACGCCTTGGGGAAAAGTTGACCTGCGTGATCACGAGATGTTTGATGGCAAGGTTGCGAGTTGGATGATCTCAGAATTCCAGAAGCCGCGTCGTGAACCTTTCTTTCTGGCTTGCGGATTCACCAAGCCTCACTTGCCATGGATTGTTCCCCGCAAGTATTTCAATTTGTATCCACTCGACACTATCACGCTTCCTCCCAGTGTGTCTGACGACTTGTCAGACGTTCCAAGTTTTGGAAGACGGCTTGCCCGTCAGGTGTACGATCCTTCTGGCGAAAAAGACTTTGCCATGCGCGGTGGAGATCACGCGAATATTCGTGCAAATGGGCAATGGCGCACGGCTGTGCAAGCTTACTTGGCAACGATCAGTTTTGTTGATGCGCAGATTGGGCGAGTTCTGGACGCCCTCGATAACAGCCAATACGCTGAGAACACGATCATCGTGCTGTGGGGAGACCATGGCTGGCATCTCGGTGAGAAAGAGCATTGGAGGAAACATGCGTTGTGGGACGTGTCAACACGAACACCACTGATTATCGCTGGAGCCTCCAATACTGAAGGCACTGGTGGGGTCGCAAGAGATCAAGTGTGCGATCGTCCCGTCAGCCTGCTCGATATCTACCCCACGTTACTTGATCTCTGTCGTTTGCCCCGCCCTGATGGTCTGGACGGCCGCAGTCTTCAGCGTTTGCTGAGGACTCCTGAGCAACCATGGGATCACCCTGTTGTGACGACATTTGGGTTCAACAACCATGCGGTTCAGACTTCCCGTTGGCGATACATACGCTATCGAGATGGTGGCGAAGAGTTGTATGACCATGCCAGTGATCCTAATGAGTGGACGAACTTGGCTGTACTCCCAGAACACGAAGCTATAATCACCGAATTGAAGACTTGCCTTCCCAAGGAAAACAAGCGATGAGAAACAGACCGCAAATGACGATGCTGTTGCTGATGTTCACGCTGTTAGTGGTTTTCAGCAGACAGACGCAAGCGGAACAACGGCTGAATGTTGTTTTCTTTCTTGTGGACGATCTTGGACAGCGAGACGTTGCGTGCTATGGGAGTCAGTTCTATGAGACGCCTTTCATTGATGCGCTTGCGAAAGAAGGCATTCTGTTTGAGAACGCATACTCGACATGTCATGTATGCTCGCCAAGTCGGGCTAGCATTTTGACGGGGAAATACCCAGCACGTACGAACTTGACCGAATGGCTAGGAGGACGTCCTGAGAGAGACTACGAAAAATTGCACCATGGTGAAAAGCTGACGGCGTTGCCCGATGAAGAACAAACTCTGGCTGAGACATTGCGTGAGCATGGTTACGCCACCGCGAACTACGGTAAGGCTCACCTTAGCAAAGACCCCAAAACCTACGGATTCGATGAGGCCATCACAGGTTGGGTACGATCCTATTATCATCCGTTCTCACCCACCTATGAAACAACGCTGGCTTCCAAGCCGGGTGATTATTACACGGACAAGTTGACAGATGCAGCGATTGATTTCATTGAGCGAAATCAAGACAAACCATTCTTTGTGCATTTGGAGCACTTTTCTGTTCACGATCCCATTCAGGGCCGCAAGGATCTGGTCCAGAAGTACCAAAAAAAGCTGGCGACGATGCCGAAGCAGAAAGGCCCTGATTACATTCTGGAATCCAATCCGGACGGGCCACCGCTGTCAGGTGAGAAGCTGAAATCTCTTGAGCAAGCGGACAGCGTGCCAGTTCACCAGGAAGAGCGTGTCTGGTGGGTGAAGCAGAAACAGGATAACGTCGAGTTCGCCGGAATGGTTGAGGCGACAGATGAAAGTTTGGGGCGAATTCGTGCCAAGCTGAAGGAGTTGGGCCTGGAAGAGAACACCATCATTATCTTCACTGCCGACAATGGAGGTATGGCTGCCTCGAACCAGTACCGTGGAATCAATCATTCCCGTGAGATGTTGAATTCGCGTTTCGCAAGCTCTAACCTGCCGCTTCGTGGTGCCAAAGGTTGGAATTATGAAGGTGGGATTCGAGTTCCTCTTATCGTGCACTGGCCAGGACAAATCAAATCCAGTTCCACATCTCAAGCGCTCGTCACGGGAACAGACTTCTATCCAACCCTGCTTGAAATGTTGGATCTGCCTGGACTGCCCGAGCAACACATGGATGGTCAAAGTTTTGTTCCTGCCTTGAAGGCTCAGGCGTACGACCGAGGACCGATCTATTGGCATTTTCCGCACTACAGTAATCATGGTTACCAGAGTCCTGGAGGCGCGATTCGGGTCGGACGGTACAAGTTGCTCGAATACTACGAGAATGGAACTGTGCAGCTGTTTGATCTTGAAAATGACATCGGGGAGCGTCAAGACTTGGTGACGTCACAACCGGAAGTGGCAGAACGGTTGAAAAAAATGCTTCATGATTGGCGTCAGGAAGTTGACGCCAAGATGCCGTACCCCAAAACAGCCACCTCAAAGCCAGCGCCCGGAGCTCGGGTTGCCAAACCTGACAAGCTCTCGAATGTTGCCAAGAATCGCCTGCCAGTGGATGTCGAGAAATTCGCTCCCGGATGGCAGGTGAAAAATTGGGGTGGACCGGGTATGAAACCGGGTTTGCGTAAGAACTCGATGGGACGCAGTCATGTGCTGCTGACGCACCCGAAGAGTAAGGATGTTCCCTGTGTTTTGTTTCGCACTTTGAAAGTCCCTGTCGGGAAACAGAGTGCACTGCAGTTCGCAGCCAATAATCACCCTCAGGGAGACTGGACACTACTTGTTCGGATTGATGGAGACGAAGTTCTACAAGAATCGATCGAAGATTCCGAATGGCAGGAGTTCCGTCTCGATATCACGAAGCACGCGGGGAAAACGATCAGCATTGAATTAGAGAATCGAGCCAGCGATTGGTCATACGAGGCAGCTTATTGGCACCAGATTGAGATCGTCGAGCAATAGCGTATCGACGCCTTGCGATGACCCCAGTAGAGCTCTGGTCGTTGAAATCCGCCTTTTCGAAAAGCCACGAAAAAAGCCGCCGATCGCATTTGATCGGCGGCTTTCATTCTTCAAGGTGGAGGATAACGGACTTGAACCGATGACCTACGCGCTGCCAGCGCGTCGCTCTCCCAACTGAGCTAATCCCCCGAAAGGTAGACCCATGTTTTAGTCGACGAACCCATTTCGTGAAAGGATCGTCTGACTGATTTTTCAAAAAGGTAGCAGGTTGATTTCTGAAGCGTCAAGTGCCGCCGTTTAGTCTGTATCAGACGCAAAACCGGAATTTAGCGATTGGACTGGCGAACGACCTGCTCAAGCACGTCGGAAAATGGGATCCGGTCGCAAATACCAAAGCTAGGATGTCGAGATAGGCGGGCACGAGTGAACCCGGGTGACGTGAGTCCACATAGGAATCTTGCCTGATCCCGTGGATGGATAAATCGGTCAGGGTACTCACTTGATACCTCTTCAAGCAGTTTTAATGCAGAAGATCCAATCGATTGAGGACCCTGTTTTGGGATAGTCCATGGTCCCTCACCTTGGCAGGCAGTGCATTCTCCACACGGTTCAGTTGATTCCCCAAAGTGCTTGGAAAGGCTTTGCGGTTGGCATGAAGTCGCTAGGGCAAGATGATAAAATTCGTCCAAACGGTCGACTTCACTTGTTTCGCGTGTCGTCAGGCGTTCATGGAGTTCATCGGCTAGAGTCTTTGCATCATCAATGTTTTTTAGCTTGCGATATCCATGAACGAGATCAGATACTTTCACTTCTAGCCAGTTCTGTTCACTCATATGATCGATCGCACGTATCACCCGTTGGCGATCAACGCCAAGTTTTTTTGCGGCAAGAACCGTGTTCAGCATAAACCATGTGCGCCCTTTGGTAAGTGACGAAAGCACCCCCGCACAAAACTCACGTTCCTCACCTTGGTAGTGATCCAGAATGACACGTGATGAGACCAGCGGTTTGATTTTGTAGGTGTCGTACCGCGGTGATGTTGCTTTCAGGTAGCCCGCCAGTTCCAAGTAGGTCAGCAGGGTTCGCACCACCAGAATTCGGATATCGGTTTCATAGGAGAGTTTGTGATGGGAAATATGAAACGGATCATGTTGATCTTTGATCAAATCAATCAATCGTCCGACACCATGCCTGGAGGGTGTGTCTCCATAAGTAAAGTTTTCCAGCACAGTGCGATCTTCAACCGACAACAGTATTTCACAGGTCGCCTGCTCATTGTCACGGCCTGCTCGACCGATTTCCTGTGCATAAGCTTCAAGTGATTTAGCCGGGTTGAAGTGGTACACATATCGAATATCAGATTTGTCGATCCCCATCCCAAAAGCAATCGTGGCAACGACGATGCCATCGGAAGAGGCAATGAAGTCCTGCTGTATTTGTTCACGTTGCTCAGGCTTCATTCCGGCATGGTAGGCAGTTGCCTCAAGACCATCTTCTGTCAATTGCTCGGCAATCTCTTCCGCAGTTCGTTGCAATGTGACATAGATGAGTGTTGAGCCCCTCGGACGTTCACGAAGACGTGACAGCAGTGTGGGGTACTGCTCGTCAGCATCAACGACCGTACTCTTGAGGTGCAGATTGGGACGGAAGAAACTGGTGCGAATTGCGTCGTCTTCGGCAATGCCAAAGGCCTTACGAATATCGGTCAGCACGCTGGGGGTTGCTGTCGCCGTGAGAGCAAGAATGCGTTCAGCAGAGAGCTCTCTGGCCAGTTCAGCAAGTTTCAAGTAGTCAGGTCGAAAGTTGTGTCCCCACTGACTGATGCAGTGCGCTTCATCCACTGCAAATAGTGAAACATGCAAGGAACCGACCATGGCTAGAAAACGTTCGTTGAAGAATCGTTCGGGGGCGACGTACAGCAGTTTTGTTCGCCCCTCGCGAATGTCTTTCATTGCCGTGGTGAATTGCTGTGCAGGCATCGATGAATCGAGACGGACAGCACTGATGCCTCGAGCCGCCAAAGCATCACATTGATCCTTCATCAAGGCGATCAAGGGTGAAACGACGACGGTGGTTCCAGCAAGCATTTGACTGGGTAACTGATAGCAAAGACTTTTTCCACCACCGGTAGGGAAAACGGCAGCTACGTTCTTGCCTTGAAGCAACCGTTCCATGACGGCCGATTGGCCTGAGCGAAAATTTGCGAGACCAAACTTCTGCTGCAGGATGTCGAGCGGATTTTCTGTCGGTCCGTCACTTGCCATTTGCTGCCGGTTGTCCACTGCCTTTTCCTCAAAGTCCATCTTGGTCCGTTTCGGCGACTTCCTGTTAACATGCTTGGCTCGGAAGTGTAAGAAAGCACACTTTCTAGTCAAGGTTCAAAACTGCCGGACCGCTCAGTTTGGTCAACCGGTGGCTTGTTTGATACCAAGCATCCGATCGAGCGAATCACCTGTTTGATAGATGAGTGCCTCGGGAAAGTGCTGGTAGGGATGGAAGTACTCGAAGGTGAGGTAGCCGTCATAACCGACGTCACTAAATGCCTCCAGCACGGCGGGCCAGTTGGTGGTTCCATCAAGCAGGGGGCGAAAAGCCTCTAGTGAGTGGTCGGTGCCTTTCTTGGTGTATTCCTTGAGGTGAACATTCTTGATGCGTTTACCAAGAATGGGGATCCAGTGCTCTGGAAACTGGTATTCCATGATGTTTCCAGTATCAAAATGCACCTGAACATACTGGCTGGAAAAGCTATCAACAAAGTCCACCATCTCCATGGGGGACATCAGGTACCCATTGAAGAAGATGTTTTCCATATTGAGATGGACTTTAAGTTTTTCGGCTAAGGGAAGAAGTTGGCCGATTGCTTCCCGTGCTCTTTGATCACATAGATCATTGGGAGTTGGCTCATGATCTTCTCGCCACGGCATGTGAACCGCGCCGGGAACCACAAGCAAGTTTTCTGTTCCGAGGTCGTGGGCAGCTTGGGTCATTTTTGCTGCCAGTTCCATGCCTTTGGCACGTTCCGCTGGGTCATTGCTGGTGAGAGGGTAAGGCCAGAACAAGAAGGAGCAGAGACCACTGATCTCGATTCCAATCTCCTCTGCCATCCTTCGAATCTGAACAAATTCTTTTGTTCCCGATTTGGGTGACAATTCACTGTCGAGGTCATAGTTCAGTTCGATGCCATCAAATCCAGCATCTTTGGCTAATTCGAGGCATTGCCGCAGGCTCATCTTGTCTGGGTACGGGAAAGCCCACAAGTTGATGGACTTTTTCATGCGGTACTTTTGGCGTGCAGGGTTGGGGTTAGCCGCCGTCGTGGTTTTGCTTGCTCCTGTGCCTGCCAAGGCAGCACTACCGAAGGCGGCGTAAGTGAGAAGCTGTCTTCTTCCAATAGCATTTTCAGGTTTCGTCATGGCACTCTCACTAAGTCGAAGGAAACGGTTTGAGGGCTTAAGTGGGAAATCATGGGATGAAAATAATGGAATGGAAAAAGAGCATTTCTTTGCATTTCTTTTCGTGCAAAGCAGATCGCAGGAATTCTGTTTCTTCCCATCGATTTCCGTGAAGCAGTTAATTCAAACGTGCCTGCATCTTCACATTATCCTCCCACAAAACGGTCGTACATGGTCCGCGCGACACTGATTTCTGACGTGCCTGTGATCACGACGCGGCCATCCCGAAAGAGGGTTAAACTGTGGGTCTCGTTCGGGAACAGACGCACAAAGAATGGATTGGCCTGTACGCGACCAACATTTTTCCAGCGTTCCGTCATGAGCGTCAGGTCGATTTCTGTGTTCCGGCTTCCCGCAATCTGAACAGCGTCACGTCCACAGAGGGTGGCCGCAGCTTCAGACTGAACTGTTCGGTCACCTTCCAAAAACTGATATTCGTCATTCCCGCAGGCTGGGCAGGAATCGCTCAACGATGGCGAGATGTTCAATTCGCGAAAACGATTGCTCCATAGATCGATCGACAACAGGGAGGTGTGGACGTGTTGGCGATTTCCAGATAACCACTTGATCGCTTCTGTACTCTGCAGGCTTGCAACGGTGTGGGTCGCAGACCCGACTACTCCAGCGGTGTCGCAGGTGTCTACAGCTGAGGCTGGCGGAGGCTCTGGGACGAGGCAACGAAAGCAAGGCCGTCCCGCTCCGGTGAACAGCCGAACTTGTCCCACCGCTCCCACACAACCACCATGCACCCAAGGTGTCTCGGTCTTCAGAGACCAGTCATTGAGCAGGAAACGGATGAGGAAATTATCAGCGGCGTCGATCACCAAATCGACATCACTCAGAATATCACTGATGTTGCTTGATGAAACATCGGCGACCACAGGGTGTAATTCGATATTGCTATTGATGGCTCGGAGTCGATCGCAGCTGGCATCAGCTTTGGAACGCCCGTCGATCGCATCCTGTTCGATGTACAGTGCTTGTCGTTGCAAATTGGTCCATTCGACAACATCACGGTCGATGATGACAAGTTTACCAACACCAGCGCGGGCCAGTATTTCAGCGGCCACGGTTCCCAGGGCACCAGCACCCAGGATAGCGACTCGCGAACCGGTAATGCTTTGGTGGCCCTCGGACCCGATGGGGGCAAATTGAATTTGTCGGGCGTATCGGTTAGCCGGAGAATCGCTGCTCATGAAGACGATGGTCGATCAAATGCTATGCGGGTAAGTTAGTTCCATGAATGCGATCTTGCCTGCTCGCAGGGCTCGACGCAAGCCACCAGAACCCTCAGCCGCTATGTTACACGATGAAAGACTGTTATCTGCCTAATCTGCATCGGCTCCGTGAGAGATCGGAATTGTTGAGAAACCTTCGCATGTTCTTCGATCAGCGGGGTTTTTTTGAGGTTCAACCACCCTGTTTGACGACAGATTGTGTGATTGATCCCTATATCGATCCCCTGCGTGTTGATACTCGTGAATTTCAGTTGAGTCCACGTAACGGGCAAGAATTCTATTATCTGCAGACCTCTCCCGAGGCGGCCATGAAACGCATGTTGGCTGCTGGGGCTCCTTCCATTTACAGCCTTGGGCCCGTCTTCCGCGCTGGTGAACAGGGAGAACAACATGATTTGGAGTTCACCATGCTTGAGTGGTATGAACTGGGAGCCGATGTAGAACAGGGGATAGAAATTCTGGGTTCGCTGGCGTGCGAAGTTCTTAAGAAAGATCATTTTGAAGTTCATTCGTATCGACAATTATTTCGCGATCACTGTGGGTTTGATCCCATCGATGCGCCACTTTCGACACTTCAACAATATGCTGAAGTGATTGATGCTTCTCTCGTGATCTCGATTGCGGAGGATCGCGATGGTGTTTTGGATCTGATTCTCACTCATGTGATTCAACCAAAACTCGGGCACGACAGTCCCGTGATTGTGCGTGACTATCCACTCAGTCAAGCAGCGTTGGCAAAGGCTTCAACGCAGGACAAACAATGTGCGGCACGCTTTGAACTTTTTGTAGCCGGCATCGAGTTGGCTAATGGTTACGACGAACTGCGGGACCCTGATGTGTTGCTGGAACGCTTTCGTGCTTGTAATGAGAAACGTCAAAAATCAGGACGCAGTCCATTGCCTCTGGAAGTGCCATTTCTTGAAGCAATGCGTTCTGGCCTCCCTCAATGTGCGGGAGCAGCGTTGGGGGTTGATCGTTTGCTGGCAGTTCAATTAGGGGAAAACACAATTTCAAATGTCATGCCATTTACGATTTTGAACGTCTGAAAAAAAATTTCGCATTCGACCAGTCGCTGGAGTAAAATAGAAACTGCTCGATTGAGGAGGTCGATATGAAACAGTTTGAGATATCTTCAGAAGGTGGCACGGCGACTCATAGTAAAACTGGTACACGCAGGCTGGCGGTCAATGCCGCATTCTTGAAAGACATCAAGGATGATAATCAGGACCTGAAAAGGCTGCTGGACCAGATCACGCCGATCACCCGTCACCAACAGACGGCAGCAAATCATTGGCCTGAGCTCATCACGCTCATGAGTGATTTGCGGGATCAACTGGCCTTGCACTTTTCGTTGGAAGAAGCTTACGGCTATTTCGATGACGCCGTTGTTTCATCGCCCCAATTGAGCGTGACTGCGGAAGTGCTGCGAAGCGAACATCCTTTTCTTTTTGCAGCTATTCGTGATTTGGCTGATCAAGTTTCCGAAGTCTGCGCTGATAGACCGGAACAGGTTAATCGTTTCATTGAGCAGCTTGATTCGTTTCGACGCGTGTTTGAAAAACATGAAGAAAACGAGCTGGAACTTATCCTCGATTCTCTGGATGACGATTTAGGTGTTGGTGATTGATCGCGTGACAGTGCGTTTCAGTTACGTTGACAGTGGTCGCGGGTTGATTGAAGATCAACGCGACTTCGGTTCACGTTTCTGGCGTGGGGTCCGTCTTTGAATTCGGACCAGCAGAAGGTTCACGCCGCGAAAAACGTCCCAACGTGGCGACAAAACTTGGCACCAGAATCGCACGCACGTAGAAAGTGTCGATCAGTACGCCCAGTCCCAGCGCAAAGCCAAGCTCAGTGATGCCACGCAGCGATGTGGCATTTGATTCGTTGTAATAACCAAACCAACTTGCAATGGTTGGGAACCACGATGAAGAGGTCATGCTGAAGAATGTAGCCGCCATCACGAGTCCACATGCCGTGATGATTCCACCGGTCTTGGTGATCGCCCGTCTTAGAGCTGACAGCCAGCCCAGATTCTTTTGCTCTTCGACAATTCTGGTCACCAGATAGACGTTGTAGTCCTGTCCAATTGCCACAAGGATGACAAACAGGAATAGCGGTAGTTTCCAGTCCAGACCAACAAAGTCCGAGCCATATACGTTTTGGAAAAAGATCAGCGTGAGACCCAAGGTAGCGTAGTAACTGATCAACACGGTTGCGATCAGGTACAGACAGAGTCCAAGTTTGCGTATGACAATTAGCAACACAAGAAATACAGCCAGTACAACAGCAATCTTGATGCGCTGATTATCACGCAGCGTGACGGTCCGGAGGTCAATGATGGACGGGGTGGTTCCGGTTAGAACAACCCGTGATCCTGCCCATCCAGAATTTGGTTGTTCGACGTATTGATGAAGGAACTTGTCGATGTCCGTGACGATCTTGGCAGTGTCCATTGCAAATGGGTCACCATCGATTGTGATGTCGAGTCGGGCGAGTCGATTTTCCATCGCAGGGAGCGGCGAGAAAAAGTACTGCTGTGCCAAACGATGATTTTGCAATGCCCTTCGCCGCCAAGCATCACGATTCAGTAAACTCATGTCCCTGTCTGGAGGGAAGTCACCCAGTGGATCGTCAGCAGTTCGGACAGTGGAGACCCCATCGAGTGTGTACAGCTTTTGAGCGAGTGTCTTGATTTGTTTTTCTAGCTCTTTTCTCGCTACGTTTTCAGGATGGACAAGCAAAACGGTGACAGGGTTGATTTTCCCAATGTCGAAGTGCTGTGCGAGCAGACGCAAGCCTTGCCGACTTGGGGCGGAGTGGTTCAGTTGACCGCTGAGGTTGTAAGTAACCGCACCTTCGTTCCTGAGTCCGTAAACGCTTGGGATCAGTAGCAGCCCGATCCCAAAAATCAGTGTGGTAAGCGGATACCTGGTCAGCGTGAGGGCAATCCAGTTCCAAAGGTTTTCAGTGGAGGATCGTCCCTGCGGATTTGTTTTGCCGTATACCGTCAGTGGTCCAGAGTCATTGATTTTGATGGGTGTGGGCCAGAATACCTTCGGTCCAATCGCTCTGAGTAAAGCAGGCGTTAAAGTGGTGCAAACCAGCAGACCCACCAGCAAGCAGATCGCGATGATCGGACCGGTGTAGTGGAATTTTCCAAAGCTTGCGATCCAAAGCATGCCTAAGCCGACAACCGTGGTCATGGCACTGCCAATCAAAGCACCCATCACGCCTGAAAGTGCATTGGTGCATGCTTGATCCCACGGAACCTTGCTTGCTTCCTCGCGTAGACGGGCAATTAAAAATAGGCAGTAATCAGTTCCAGCACCAAAGAGGATCACAACAACAAAGATACGACTGGTTGTGAAGACCCTGAGATCCAGTCCGGGAAGCGTTCCGTTGATCGATCCCTGTGTCAGAAGAGTTACAAGTGAAGCTGAGACAACCACAGCCACCCCAATGGATAACATGGGAACAGCGACCAGCAATGGGGCTCGATAAACGATGGCAAGAATGAGCAGAATCATCACGACGGTGATCCACTCGGTGTACTGAATGGCATCACGGGCAGCCAGCAATGTTTCGCCACCAATCGCCGCGGATCCCGTTATCAACAGTTGCAGCCCCGGGTCTGTGTATTGCATGCTGTAGTTGCGAACATCATCCAGCAATTGGTGGACCACCTCGACGGTTTCAATATTGCCAGTCGCCGCGAGCTCTGAGGAGAGTTGCATCACAGCAAGCTGTGCCCCTTCCTGTTTAAGGCTAGCGCCAATCAACTGGTCATCCCAGCCCAGAATGTCAAGCAGTGATGTCCAACCGGTGAGGTCGCGTTCAGCGATGGGTACAGCGAGTTTGGGCAGGTCTGGAACAAACACCAGAGCTGCCTCGAAATCACGACCCACATCCTCTTCTGGTTCTTCCAACGCTTCCAACAGTTTTCCACGATCCCAGAAGGCGATTGCCATTCTTGGTTCGCGCAGTTTCGGAGTATCTGATGGAACTTGGTCTGCGATCCGTTCATAGAACGATTCATCCGCTGCGATGGAGTGGTCAAAGGCTTCGCGTGCCAGCTTGACCCACTGCGCTGATTTAGTGTCTTCCTGAATCGGACCGCCGGCGTACCCGTATTTAATGGCACGTTGCCAACTGACCTCGCCAAGTCGATGATAAAGTCGCCGGAGTAAATCAAGGCCGACGATCTCGTCACGCTTTTTTAGTTCACCCGTGGTGCGTCCGAGCACTAGAACAATTTGGCTGCGACTTCGGACATCTGGAAACGCTTCGTCCAGCAGGTGTCCACCAGCAACACTGCTCATATTGGTTGGCAAGTACTCAAAGTCACCATCGTAGGCCACATCGTTCCATGCGGGGGCGATGCTGCGAATCAGGATGGCGCCCAGTAACCAGACAGTGAGGATGATCCACCAATGTCGGGTGACTTGTTTTGCCCAGCGATACGAAATGGATTCGTGCATTCGCTGCGTGGGGTGGGTTGAGAGGTTAAAGAGTCGGCGGCTGAACCGGGTTAATGTAGCAAGAACACCCTGTCCTGTCGGTTGGGTGATTGCAATCCCGTGATACGCTTTGAGCCGGAAATACTCGATAATTTCCCCAAGGGCGGGGATTCTGAGCCCAGCCGATCAAATTTCGAATGGCCAAGTAAGCTTTGGAGAGTTCGCTTTATCCAACTTAACATCGTGCCGGTTAGTCTTGGCCGCGGCATCGCATTGACTCCGCTCGATCGAATTCGCTGTCTGCGACCGAGCCTGCACCGCTGTGTTTTGAATTACGAGGGACGACGGTGGATATTTCCCGACGGGCGACAGTATCCAATTCCGTGCGAACTGGTGTCTGGCGTAGCTTGAAGAAGGAGGTAACAGAGCGAGTGCTTTTGCATTGTTATTTGTAACGGTCTGGACTAGGAATGAAGCGGTCCAATGAACTGAGATCCGCTTCATTCGACTCGGCGAATTCGTGCCCAAGTACCGCAATCTGATTCGCTGCTGTGGTCAATTGTGATTCATTGTTCAGTTGCAATTTGACCGATTTGAAAATGTCGACGATTTGCCGTAACTTTGGGTAATCAATCTTTGCATCGATGCTCGCTAGGCGTGCTCCAGCGCGAGCGGCGCGTTTTGCAGAAGTCACTCCATAGGTCGCTTTTTCGGTAGCGATTGCGGTGGCTCGCAGGCTTGCTTCCAATTCAGCGATCATTCCTGCAACGAACATCAGACGAAGTCGTTCGGGGGCATTCACTCGGTTGGTTTTCCCATCTGATTTCAGAAAGTTGTGGCGAATCAGACCTTGGCTCCAAGAAACAAATTCAAATTCTAAAATTCCTGCAGAGTGTCCGCCGATATTGACCAACTCTTCATCTGCGGTTGTGTGGCAACGCAGACAACTCTGGGCCACGGCGTAGACATTTTTTGGGTTTCGCATACCCGCTTTGACACTGTCAGCGATTCGTTGGGAACGATGCGTGGGGCTTTCGCTCAGGCTGCTCAGACCCTCTCCACCAAGATCATGGTGAACTGCAAGCCAGTTCTTTGCGGCACCATGACAGGATTCACAGGAGACACCGGAAATCACGTGCAGAGCTGTTTCAGGAGTTTGCTGTTGGGTTTAGTGACAGGCGACGTAGCGTCCTGAGTTCTTGATGGAGTTTAAACCAAGTTTTGAGGCGATCGCCTTTGCTTCTGGGCGCCGGTGTAATTGGTCGAGAGTCGTCGCATGCGGCGTCTTTTTCCAAACCTGAATATCGGCAGCATGGCACTTAACGCATGCTTCATTTCCTACGACCAGCTTGGGGTCCGCTGATATGGCAGCGGAGCTCATGATTGCAGCGATCGCCACCGGCAGAAGCGAAATGGTGAATAACCAACCAAGTGCAGTTTTCATGCTGAAGAATGTGTCGAAGTGCGTAGGATTCCGGATAACCCGAACATTCGCATTGAGGCGCGAGTACGCAGGGGCCTTCTGCCTACGGCAACCCTACGTCATTTCTAAGCCAAAGCAGCTTGTGGCATCGGAAAGATTAAAATTGGATAGCAAAAAAGCCAGATTCCAAGAGAAGTCGGGTTTCCAATTCAATGGCGCACTAGCAGAGAGCTATTCGGGAAGTCGCAAAGAGCCTTTGAGCGTTACTCGAGAATTCTCTCGACCTCACTCATGACCGCAGCTATGTCGACCTTCTCGGAGGTGAAGGTGTGGGTCTTTACCACTTGACTGTCTTTTGCAACAACGACCGTTACATCAGCATCGGCCGGCAGTTTGTAGTTCAAGGGACCCGTTTGTACCTCTTTCGCTATCACGACCGGTACATGTTCTACTTTTGCCGCCGCCGCAACTTCTCCAGCAGCGGCTTTCACCGCTGATGAGCTATCTCCCATCATGGTAACGAGGCCCTTGAGACGCCTTTTTCGATTTGAAAACACAGCTCTATCGATCCGTTTGACCAACTCAGTGACACGACCGCCTGTTCGTCGGGCGAAGACCATGACCATTGGACTGGATCCGTAACGACAGCGGTAGCAGAGTTGCTCGCCGGGTCGCACACCATCATCGTCAGCTCCCGCCACCTTCGTGACATAGAAAACGCCAACCGAGTCACCCTGCCGTAGGGATGAACGTTTTTGAGCCGGTTTTGTAAGCTGGTTCGGAGCTTGGCTAAACACAGGCGACTCGTGCAGCAGGGCTAGCACAGAAAACGCGAGTAAAACAGCGATCATGCGTCCCGAGGACATCAATAACATCTGATTTGTGTTCCGCAATGTTAGGATTTGACCGTTGGCAAATTTCAAAATTTCACGGTCAGTAGCCAAAACAGCGCTCGGGAAGCAGACCCAGCATCATGCAGTGGCCTCACCGAGGGGACGGAATTATGCACCCGATTTCGAATCTGAACACCCCTTCCGCACAGAATGGACCGAAACAGCCTGATCCGCTGCATTCAGGAAAGCGATTGTCTCGTTGTGTAACCACTCATGCCTGCTGCAAATCCATCCCCCAAACAGCTTATTTGCGATATTCCAAGCTTGTTCAGAGAGCTTTTGTCTCTCAGGAGTGATTCGCTCACCCGTTCACAGGGTGTGACAAAATGGCCCGCCCGGTCACGCTTCTCCAGAGGGGGGCAGGCGGTCCGAAACGGTTTTCACGCTATCAGCTGTGACCGTCTGTTCAGGGGATCGAGATAGAGTCGAATTCGACAAATGTGCCCACTGGCCCCTGGAGCCTCAATTCCAATTCAGTGATCAAACCTTGCCAAGCTTTGTTTCCAGACAACGGAATGGAAACAGTCGTCCATTTTTCGCCCTTCTCGACTGTGATCTCGCCCACGATTTCGTTCGACGCTTTCTTGCTGTTGGAGGTTGCAACTAGCTGCAAGACGATATCGTGATCCGAGCGAGCTTGGATTGTAAATTCGCCTCGATTTTTTTCAGCGGAAAGTTTGAGTCCGCGTCGGTGCAAACTCGATGGCTGTTTGCCAAGTGTAAAGTCAAGATAACCTTGACCACCTGCGATATTGTCCAAGTCAGGCGATCCAGACCAGCCTTCTGTCTGCCAACCACCACAATCAAATGTGAACAGTATCTTGCCATCCAAAGGATCACGTCCATTGACCTTCTCCCATGTATCCGAAAGACCGTCACCATCGGTATCGACACGGACTACCTCGTATTCAGGATTCACACCTGTTCCCCATTTGTGCTCCTGCCCTTGGTAAGCAATTTCTTCATCCGATTCTTCAACTATGCCAGCATCGCCCTGAGCAATCCACTGCTCGAGTAGTGCTCGGTGTTTCTCGAGCACGGTTGCGTGTTTGGGATCGGTCGCCAAATTTTTGATTTGACTGGGGTCTTCAATGACATCGTAAAGCTCTTCGGCTGGTCGCTCCCCAAAGTAAATCTCACTCAACTTTGCTGACAGTGTTCCGTCTGCATACATTGCTCTGAGGTTTCGAACGTAGTCCTTGTTATCACGGTACTGTGGTTGCAGGAAAATTCGATCCGTTTTGAAATTACGCGTGTAACGGTATCGGTGGGTGCGGACTGTACGTACCCGGTCAATGGTGTGGTCGAGTCGATCTTTGGCTGCGAAAACGGAGCTACGCGGAACGAGTTTTGAGTCAAACAGATTTTGCCCTTCGTACCAGTCTGGGCGAGGGACTCCTGCCCATGCCAAGGTGGTGGCTGACAGGTCCAATAAATTTACCAAGTCATCACGAACAGCACTTGCGGGAACATAAGGCGCTGGACCAGCCATGACAAAAGGCACATGAAGTCCACCTTCGGTCGGCATCTGCTTGTGGCGGACCAAGTTGTTCGCTCCATGGTCACCGAAGTAGACAACAATTGTGTTGTCTGCGAGCCCCGATTCCTTCAGTCCTTCGAGTACGTTGCCGATGAAGTCATCATCTTTTCGGATAGCGTCATAGTGCTGAGCAACAACGGATCGATAAAGATCATTTTGGGGATAGTCGGGAGGAACCGTGACTGTTGCTGGATCAACCTTGCGAGACGCTGGGAATTTGGTGGTATTGTTCTTGCCCCCTGCTGTCTGGATCTGCCCAAAAAATGGTTGATTCTCACTCAGCTTTTTCCAAGGAATTGAATTTCTGGATTTTTGCTCCAGAGAGTAGGTTGCTGGGTTATCCCACACAAAGTTGTAATCGGTTTTCCCGAGGTTGAACGTGAAGTAGCCACTTTCCTTTACTAGCTGCGGAAGCAGCTTCATGTGGTCAGGCAGATGAAGCTTCGCTGGTCCTCGAGATGAACGATGCTCGTGAGCATTGAAGCGAATCTGATTTTGGCCACCCATCAATGCAGAACGGCAAGCCGAGCAAACCGGGGCTGGAACAAAAGCACGAGAAAAAAGCACACCCCGTGCTGCAAGCGAATCTATGTTGGGTGTCGCACCTTGATTGATCGGGTCACCATAGCAACCCATCCACGGCGAGGTGTCTTCGGCAAAGAGCCATAGAATGTTTGGCCGACTCTTCGCTTGGGAACCTTTGGATGATCCGTCTTGGCCGTACAGATCGGACGCGTGTGAGAAGGCAGAAACTGCAAAAGCAAGCAATAAGCCGGCATAGCCTTGGGGCAAGATTGTTCGTTGCATGGTGTCGAATAATGAAGGGTGTTGAGTCTAAGCTGAAAAGATAGGTTATCCCATTCATGTCTTTCCTAGGAGCTGAAAACGGATTTTGGCGATGTTCTTGGTTGGTTTTTAGCTGTCAGGCTTCGCTATGACTCAAATTGATTGGTATCGAGGACCGATTCTTCTGCCAGCACGCTCGCAGCGTATTCATCGCTCAGTTGAAAATTACTTGAATGTTGCTTTTTGATAGTTCCTTAACGCCGAATGCCGCGGATCGCAGACAACCCAGCGCTGCACTTTTCTGCTCACATTTTTCGTCTCTTGTTCTGTTTCCACGGTGTCTCGAGTCGCTTCGGCATGTTGCCCCAAATGGCGTTAGAATGCAGGATGTTCATCGGCTGGGTATGCAGCTGCTGGAGACTGTGTGCATCGTGATGCTTTGTTTTGTCAGGAGAAGATGATGGGACTACGTGTTTGTTTGTTTGTCGTCGTTGGGGCGTGCATGGTGTTGGCGAAAGGGGCAACTCGATTGCACGCTCAGGGTAAGTTTGAGGGCTTCCCTGCCACGAAGAAAAGACCGGTGACTGACGACTACCACGGGACCACGGTCAGTGAGGATTTTCGATGGTTGGAAGATGGGGCTAGTCCTGCAGTCAAGAAATGGAGCGACATGCAGAATAGCTACGCCCGTAGCATTCTGGACCACTTGCCAGGTGTGCCTAAGTTGCGGCAGCAGATCACTCAAATTCTTAGTGCGAAGACCATCAGTTTTGGGAGTGTAGCGTTACGTGGCGGAAAGTGCTTTGTCATCAAGAAGGAACCGCCCCGACAGCAACCGTTCATCGTGATGATGAACTCAGTGAATGACGTGTCTGATTCGCGGATCATTGTCGATCCTAATAAGCTTGATACCTCAGGCGCAACGTCGGTTGATTGGTACAAAGTTTCCCCCGATGCCAAGTGGTTGGCAGTATCACTGTCTAGTGGTGGTAGCGAAGTCGGTAATTTGAGTCTTTATGATATTGAAAC
>Ga0315331_10000251_pt1 | contig 35151 bp, 37 predicted proteins | sample M160m34915metaG_FD_203456 | JGI IMG/M metagenome (GOLD analysis project Ga0315331, IMG submission 203456) | Ammonia-oxidizing marine archaeal communities from Monterey Bay, California, United States - M1 60m 34915 | ecosystem: Environmental > Aquatic > Marine > Intertidal zone | place: USA...
GGTTCCGACAGATAAATCACGGAGATACCAAGAGCACGGAGGTCACAAAGGTAGAAGACTTATTCTTTGCGGACTTGGTGTTCTGCGGGCCTCTTCGGTGAATGATCGCGACCGGGAAACAACCCAGCGAAGACGGGATTCTCGGGTCAGGCCCGGCATGACAGCGGTTCTGTATAGAAAGCGGCCTTAACCCGCGCTGCAGGCCCCGCCGCCGAGGACGCAGAACTTGGCGCAGTGGGGGTGGTTCAGGGGCACGTCGGTAGCCGCGTCCGCCAGGGTCTCGCCCATCTCGAAGCGTTCGTCATAGGGCAGCAGGGTGCACGGCATCACCACCGGCTTATCGGCGCCGCGGCGTTTGACCACCATGCGCGACGTCGCGCACATCATGGCGTCGGGCGACACGTCGAGAATGCCCCAGCACGCGGTGGTGATTTCCGGCACGTCGGCCATCTCGTCCATTTCGGGGAACAGCACCAGATCGACCGAGTTCTGCGGGTCGATCGTCAGGCCAAGGTCCGCGAACAAGGCGCCGAAGCCGGCGCGTAAATCTTCCTCGGTTTCGTCCCAGAACGTGCGGCCTGCGATGTTGATATTGAAGCCGTTCTCGGACAACCATTGCAGCCCGTCGATGGCCGGTTGCCACGACCGGGGGCCGCGTTCCTTTTCGTGATAGGCCTGATCGTAGTGATCGATCGACACGCGTAGTACCAGCCGGTCGCCGTATTTTTCCCGCAGGTCCAACAGCCCGGCCTGCACCTTTACCATCGGGCGCATGGCGTTGGTCAGCACCAGCGCCTGAAACCCGCGGGACAACGTCGAGTCCAGAATGGCGATCATGTCGGGGTTCATGAACGGCTCGCCGCCGGTATAGCCGATTTCTTCGGTGCCGAGCCCCTCCGCCGCGATTTCGTCCAGATAGGCGGTCACTTCGTCGGTGGTGATATAGATCAGCCGGTCGTTGGTCGGGCTGGAACCGATATAGCAGTTCACGCAGGTCAGGTTGCACAGGGTGCCAGTATTGATCCACAGCGTGTTCAGGCGCTTCAGCGCGACCGAGGCGCGCGCCTCGCCGGCGGCGGTGAGGCGCGGGTCGCGGAACTTGGCAGCGTAAAGGGGTGCGACCGTGCTGAGCGCGGCGATATCCATAGAGTTTCCTTGGTCGGACAGCGTGTTTGAGCGTTGATACGTAACATATAGTGGCAAAAACGCGCCAACCGGATAAACTTTTTGTCAGAATACTCAGGTGTTGTAGCGTGACCGCGTAGCCGCCTTCCTTGACACCCCGCGACCCCCCGCCTACGTCAGGAACCGGGCAGGGGACGGCCCTTAAACCGAAAAGAACAGAGATGGCATTAAGATTAGGCGACACTGCACCGGACTTCGAAGCCCAGACAACCCGGGGCCCGATCAAGTTTCACGACTGGATCGGCGATAGCTGGGCGATCATTTTCTCCCACCCGAAAGATTTCACCCCGGTCTGCACGACCGAGCTCGGCTATATGGCGAAGCTGCAGCCGGAATTCGAAAAGCGGAACGTGAAAATCATCGGCCTGTCGGCGGACGGCGTCGAAAACCACGAGGCTTGGACCAAGGATATCGAGGAAACCCAAGGCACCGCGCCGAAATATCCGATGATCGGGGACACCGATCTGAATATGGCGACGCTCTATGACATGCTGCCGGCCGGTGCCAGCGGCGATCCCGCCAGCGGCACCCCGGCGGACAACCAGACGGTGCGTACGGTGTTGGTCATCGGTCCGGACAAGAAGGTCAAACTGTCGATCACCTATCCGATGACCACGGGCCGGAATTTCGACGAGATCCTGCGCGTCGTCGATTCCATACAGCTGACCGCCGCCCAGCCGCTGGCAACCCCGGTGAACTGGACCCTCCCCGGTGACGAGGTGATCATTATCGCCTCGGTGTCGAACGAAGACGCCGCGGAAAAATTCCCCCAAGGGCTTTACCGAGCACAAGCCGTATCTGCGGACGACGCCGGATCCGGGCTGACCGGCGGTCTTCAGGGATGAGGATGAAGGGGCGGTCCTGCGAAGAGAGGTCGTCCTTTTCCTTATTCCCCCGGCCCTGTGCCGGGGTCCATTTATGCACCTCACCTGTGTCGGCCATGGGTCCCCGGTACAAGACCGGGGAATTGATAATTTATCTATGGCGTCGGGCTATACCTCTCGACAAACAAACGCGCTAATTTGAAAAAAACACAGGGGACCGGCCATGTATGTCGATATCTATACCCACATCTTCCCGAGCGACTTTTACAAACGCATGAGCGAGATCGCGCCGAAACTCGGCAATATCGGCAAGCGCATGCAGTCCGTGTCCGAGGTTCACGACCTCGATGCCCGGTTCCGCGCCATGGACCCGTTCGGCGATTACCGCCAGATCATCTCGCTGCCCAACCCGCCGCTCGAGGACATCACCACCCCGGCCCAGGGGATCGAACTTGCGCGGATCGGCAACGACACCATGGCCGAGATGATCGAAAAGAACACCGACCGGTTCCCCGGCTTTGTCGCGGCGCTGGCCATGCATTCGATGGACGAGACCATGGACGAGCTGCACCGCGCGGTGCGCGATCTCGGCGCGGTCGGCGTGCAGATTTTCACCAATGTCGGCGGCCGCCCGCTCGACCATCCGGATTATGAGCCGGTCTTCGCCGCCATGGCGGAATACGACCTGCCGATCTGGATGCACCCGGCGCGCACGTCCGACATGACCGATTACGCGGCGGAGGAAAAATCCCGCTACGAAATCTGGTGGGCTTTGGGGTGGCCGTACGAGACATCGGTCGCCATGGTGCGCCTGGTGCTGTGGGGCCTGTTCGACCGTTATCCGAAGATCAAGATCCTCACTCATCATCTCGGCGGGATGATCCCCTATTTCGAAGAGCGCGTCGGTGCCGGGCTTGGCGTTCTGGGCGCGCGCACGTCGGACGAGGACTATTCCAACGTGCTGCCGTCGCTGAAGCGGCCGCATGGCGAATATTTCAAGATGTTCTACGGCGACACGGCCATGTTCGGCTCGTCATCGGCCTTCCCGACGGGGATGGATTATTTCGGCCCCGACCATGTGGCGTTTTCCACCGATGCGCCGTTCGCGCCGGTGGCGGAGACGTTTGAATCCCTCCGGCGGCTGGAGCTTGAATCCGATGTGCAGAAAAAGCTGTATCAGGCCAATGCCGAAAAGCTGATGAACCGGTCTTTTGACTGACCAGTCAGACGGGCCGCCCCTAGGTTAGCGTATAGCCGTCATATCCCTTGGCGGCGACCTCGTCGCATTTCGCGACATAGGGTGGCCAGCCGCCGATATAGGGGGCGAAGACCCGTGCCTTGCCCTCGACGTTCGAGCCGACATACCAGGAATTGCAATTGGTGCGCAGCGAGATATCGCCGGCGCGTTTGACCTCCGCCGACCATTTGGCCTCGGCGTCGGGCATCGCATCGATGACGGTTTTGCCGTTCGCGCGCATGTAGTCGAGGCATTCGCCGATCCAGTCGCCGTGCTGTTCGGCGCCGGTCACCATGGTCGCCAGTACGGACGGGCTGCCCGCACTGACCATGTTGAACATGTTGGGGAAGCCCGCGATCGAAAGCCCGATAAAGGTTTTCGGGCCGTCCGCCCATTTCTCCTGAATGGTCTGGCCGTCCTTGCCGGTGATCTTTATCCGCGTCACGCTGCCGGTCATGGCATCGAAGCCCGTGGCATAGATGATGACGTCGAGGTCGTAATCGGTGCCTTCGGCGCGCAGGCCCTTCGGCGTGAAGTGTTCTATACCGTTCTTTTTGACATCGACCAGGGAGACGTTGTCGCGGTTGAACATTTCATAGAACCCGGTGCCGGAGCACAGCCGTTTGCAGCCGAACTCTTCGTCCGGCGTCAGCAGCTCGGCGATTTCCGGATCGTCGATAATCTCGTCGATCCGGCTGCGCCAGTAGGCGATCGTCTCCCGGTTCGCGTCGTCGTCGAACAGGATGTCGTTAAACGCGCCTAGGAACGGCAGGCCGCCGATCTCCCAGTATTCGTCGAATTTGGCGCGCCGTTCCTCCGGCGTCAGATCGAAGACGGACCGGTCGTGGCGTTTGAACAGAAACGCCGTCAGCCCGGCGTAGGCCTTCGCGCGGAAGCCCTTGTAGTCGGACTTGATCGCGGCGACTTCCTCTGCCGAGAGCGGTCGGTTCTGGGCGGGCACGATGAAGTTCGGCGTGCGCTGATAGACATAGACATGCTCGGCCTTTTCCGCGATCAGCGGCCCGGCCTGGATGGCCGACGATCCGACGCCGATGATGCCGACACGCTTGCCCGTGAAATCCGGTTCTTCCTTCGGCCACAGGCTGGTCTGATAGGTCTCTCCGGTAAAATCGTCCTCGGCCTCGAAGGTGGGCCGGACGGGCGCCGACAGGCAGCCGACCCCCATGATGAAATACTGCGCCCGCAGCGTCACCCCGCGGTCGGTTTCGACCTCCCATTCGGCGGCGTCCTTATCGAACGTCGCCGCCTCGACCCGTGTGTCGAACTGGATGTCGCGCCGCAGGTCGTAGCGGTCGGCGACGTGCTGGATATAGGACAGGATTTCGGGCTGGGACGCGTAACGTTCCTTCCACACCCATTCCTGCTGCAGTTCTTCGTCAAACTGATAGGAATACTGCATGCTTTCGATATCGCAGCGCGCGCCGGGATAGCGGTTCCAGTACCACGTGCCGCCGACATCGGATGCCGCATCGATCAGCCGCGCGGTGAAGCCCTTCAGGCGCAGGACATGGAGCATATAAAGCCCGGTGAACCCGGCACCGACGATGATGGCGTCGAACCGGTCGCCGGGCAGGGTGGGGGACTTCTCAGGCGTGGTGGGTATTTCGATCATGGGCGGATTATAGGCAGGGCGCTCGGCAGCGACAAACGCATAGCCTGCGGCCTAACGTCCGGTGCGGGGTATGCGGTCGTCACTCCTCGACCTGCACGGTCTCGTATTTCTCCGGCAGGGTCAGTTCCAGCAGTTCGTAGTCTTCGGAATAATACAGCACGTTATGCTTGATCCCCGGCGGCTGGACCCAGCAATCGCCCTCTTCGAATTCGACCTCGCCCTCGCCTTCGAACCAGACCCGCGACTTGCCCTTCAGCACCATCACCATCTGGAAATCCACCTCGTGGTAATGCATGCCGCTGCCGCCTTCGGGGCACGGCTTGGTGGTGCGGATGATATGGGCGTGGACGCGGCCACCCGTCGCCTCGCCGATACCGAGATCGCGATATTCGCGGTAGATCCGCAGGCCCCCGCTGACGAACGGATTGTCTTTGGCGCGATGGTGGTGAAAATCTGAATCGATCCTAGTGATGGACATTCCGTGTTCCCGGTTGGTTTTGATTTTCCGTATTTTGACAGGGAATTTCTGCGCCGCAATGGCCCGGCTGTTTTGTAGATGCCCGCAATCCGCTAAAACGGCGTCTCAACCGTTGGAGATTACATCGTGCAGTCCTTTACCCATGTCGGCATGCCGGGCCGCGTCGTCCATGGCGCCGGCCGGATTTCCGCCCTTGCCGAAGAAGTCGAAGCGCTCGATGCGCGCCGGGTCATGTTCTGCTGCACCAAAAGCCGGGTGGCGGAGGTCGAAAAGTTGGCCAAAACGCTAGGCGACCGGGTCGCCGGTATCTGCGACGAGGCGAAAATCTTCGTGCCGCTGACCGCGGTCGAACCGGCCCGCGCCATGGCGGAAAAACTGGGCGCCGACTGTCTCGTCTCCTATGGCGGCGGCACGGCAGTGGGGCTCGCCAAGGCGGTGGCCCTCGAAGGCGGTATGCCGATCGTCAGTATCGTCACCACCTATTCGGGATCGGAGACCACGGCGCTGCAGGGCATCATCGGCCATGACGGCGTGCGCACCAATTACCGCGATATGCGGATGCTACCGCGCGTGCTGATCTACGATCCGGAACTGATGCTCGACGTGCCGATCGATGTCTCCATCGCCAGCGGGTTCAATTCCATCGCCCACGCCGTCAGCTCCTATCTCGGCAAGGACGCCAACCCGGTCGCCAATATGTTTTCCGAAAACGGCATCCGGGCGATGTCGGACGCCCTGGTGCGCCTCGCGCAGAACTCGCGCGATGTGGATGCCCGCAGCGATGCCATGCACGGCGCCTGGCTATGCGGGATGACCCTGATGTCGTCCGGCACCACGATCCATCACAAGATCGCCCATGTGCTCGGCGGTGGGTTCGACCTGCCCCACGGGCCGACCCATGCGATCGTGTTGCCCCATTCGACCGGCTATAACCGCGATGCCGCGCCGGAAGCCATGAAAGGCATCGCCCGCGCGTTCGGGGACGAGAATGCCGACGCGCCGCGCGCGCTGTTCGACCTGTTGGGGAAAAGCGGCGCGGCAGAGGGGCTGAAACAGCTCGGCCTGCCGGAAGCGGCGCTCGACGAAGCCGTCGAGCGCATAATGACCGACCGCTATTTCAATCTGCGGGAATACGACCGGGCGGCCATCCGCACGCTGCTGCAGGATGCGTGGGAAGGACGTCTGCCGTCGGGGGTTTGAATTTCGGGGGCGTTGATACTGCCCGTTGCGGCTCAGGCGGTCCGGGTTTGGACGGCGCGTTGCCGCATCAGCGCCAACACCGCGAACCCGAAAATGAGCGCGGCACTGGGTGCGGGAACGATGATGAGCAGGTTTAACCCGTCAGCTTCATACTGCAGCAATGCGGCGGTGCGCTCACCGATCCAGAATTTGGCGGGGACGCCAAACTGACCGGTGTGGCTTTCCCATTTCACGATGCGGAAAATGTCGCCCCCGGCGGCGCTACCGCAATCGCCACGGTAAACTATGCCGTCGCGGTCCCCGCTCCCGTCGGCGTTTCGGGACGGCGTGTGATGGCATAGTAAAGTGCCCCGACGACGATGAGATTGAGGGCGCCGGCGATGGCGGCATTGGCGAAGGCCCAGCTGTAATTGCCCATCAGATCGTAGAACACGCCGCCCTGATAGCCGCCGATGGCGTGGCCGAAAAACGCGAACGCCGTGACGATGCCGGTTGCCGACGCGCGCCGGGCGACCGGGGTCAGGACCTGCATGCTGACCAGAATGGTGGTCATCACGCCGCCATAGCCGAACCCGTAGATGACCGCGAAGACCATCAGGCTTTCGAGCGACTGGAACTGCAGAAACAGCACCACCATGACCGTCTGCCAGGCCGACGCGATCCAGTAGGCGCGGATCGCGCCGATCATGTCGGCGAGCTTACCGAAGGCGATGCGGCCGCAGATCCCGGCGATCAGCATCACCAGAATGATGCCGCCGGCCTCCGATAGGGGAATGCCGCAGCTTTGCGCATAGGGCACAAGGTGGATCAGCGGCACCGACATGGTGGTGCAGCACAGGATGACCGCGATGCTCATCCAGATGATGACGGTATTGGTCGAGAGCGGGATATCGGACACGTCTGCCGTGGTCTGATCTGGGGCTCGGTCGGCGTTCGCTGCCGCCGCTGCCGATCCCGCCGGCGGTGCCTCGGGTGGCCGGATCAGCAGCGCCAGCAGCGGCAGCGTCACCAGCATGAGGACGCCCATCCACAGGAAGGTATCGCGCCAGCCGATGGCGCTGATTGCCATCCCACCGAAATAGGGGACCAGCCCCTGGCCGAGCGCCTGACCGCCCGACACGATTCCGATGGCGAGACCGACGCCGGTTTTGAACCATCTGCTGGTATTGGCGATCATCGGGGCGAACAGGCTGCCGCCGCCGACGAAACTGCCGATGAAGAAAATCGCGTAGAAATACCAGAGCTGATCGGCGCGGCTGGCGAGCAGCACCGAGATACCCATCGTGATGGCGCCGAGCATGACGGATCGCCGGATGCCAATGGCTTCGGAGACCCGGGCCATGACGATGCCGCCGATGGCGATACCGGCCAGCCCGGCGAAATTGATGAACGAAACCGGCCCGCGGCCCCAGCCGAATTCCTGTTCCAGCGGCACGAGGAACACCGATACCCCGTTCAGGATCAGCCCCAGGCTGCCCGCCATCATGATGGCGGACGCGATGACGATCACCCAGCGATAGGCGGGCTCGGGCGCAGCGGGGGCGGGATTCATCGAAGACGCGGACATCAGGGCAATCATAGAGCAAGCCGGAGGGCAGGCAATTATATTGTCCGCAATACTGTTATGACGGTTCCGTTTTTTCAGCGTCCCGGCCGCCGATTCACTATCACTCCGCCCGCAGGCTTGCTTCAAATCCTGCGCGGTCGTGTTCTATTTTTTCGAGAACCGTCCGGAGGGCAATAGGCCGGTCGTCATGCATGCCGCTCCAGATGACGATCTCGAGCAAAATCGGGGCCAGATCGCGCCCTTTCTGTGTGTCTGTTTCCGCGTAAGCGGCATCGTGCCGGTCCTCTCCCCCTAATCGTCTTTTGGGCGCGCGGCGTCGGCGGCGGGCCACGGGCCGTGCACTACCCAGCGCACGGCGCGGGTGCCGAGATACAGGATCACGAAGGACAGCACGTTCGCCGCGACGATGTATAAAATGATCTCCAGCGTCAGGAGATGCTTGCGGCGCTCGAAGATCAGGTTGTCGAGGGCCAGATACAGGCACGCTCCGCCGATGGCGAAGACGGCAAGCATCAGCGCCAGTCTCTGCGCGGCGCTCTGAAAGCGGGGGCTGTCCGGCATGCGCTAGACCCGCGCGAGGATCGGCTCGATCCCCGGATTGACTACCGGGCGCGGTTTACGCACCCGGCCATAGCGCGATGCCGTCTCGGCATCCTGTTGCATGGTTTCAGCCACTGAAATTGGAGCCAACTGGATTGGTGAAGCAATCGGCGAATCCTATCACGCTTGCCGAATCCCGAATACCGTTTCACCGCTGCGGACGAATTCCAGCGTATTGATCTGATTGGCGGCAATCGAGAAGCGATCGATCACCCGGGCGCCCTGCGATATAAACGGATCTCTCAGGGTGACGATGTCGAACGTGTCGATGCCTTGACGCTGCACGAAATTCGCGTTGACGGACCATGAATCCCCCGAGGCGTCCGGCAACAGGCCGAGGGTCCACCCGTCCGTGCAGCAGGGAGAGGAAAAGAAGCTCAGATTCGCACTGCCCGTTGCATCGTTCCAGGCGAAGCTTGTATCGCCGGGATCGTCGCGGACGAGGAAACTTTGACCGGTGCCGGCCAACTCCGCGCTGGTTATATTCACGTCGACCCGTGAACCGTCCGCGTCAAAAAAATCGTCGTAGATATGGAACAGCGACAGGCCGTTATTCGGATCGTTATAGAGAAACATCGTCGCCGTGTTCGAACGCTCGAGATTGTCCGGCGTGTTTGCTGCTCCGCCGTTCGGCGTACTGTATGAATAATACTGCGCCGCCGTGCGGAAATTGCCGCCGCCATTGTCGTAAACAATCGGATTGATCTCGCGCCCGTTTACGCCGCCCCAGCGAAAGCTGTAGGGACCGGCCATCGCGGCGCAAGCGCCCATGACAAGCGTGGTGACGACCGCCGTGGCAGTTAGAAGTTTCGGGAAAAGAGCCATCGGTAAACTGCCCTGTTCAGTACAATGCGTCGTTGACGCTTAAGGAAACGGCACCGTTAATACCCATTTTTCTCTAATGATTATGGTTAAGACAAGATGAATGGGGCGGGGTTGCGCCTCTACTCAGTCGCCTCCGCCGCAGCACTCTTCCTCGCCCAGATCCCAAGCACTTCGTCGCTCTCGGGGATATACCCAAAAATCTGGTCGACCGATTTGATGGTCGCTTCGTGCAGCGGCACGTTGGCGCTGCCGACGCAGTCCGGCGGCATCACGATGTAATAGCCGTGGAAGAACGCCTCGCGCAGCGTGGATTCCACGCACACGTTCGTAGCGACCCCGGTCATCACCAGGGACTTGATGCCGCGGCGGCGCAGAATGTCGTCCATCTGGGTGTTATGGAATGCCGAATAGCAGCGCTTTTCCACCACCTGTTCGCCGTCGACCGGCCCGATTTCGTAGAAATCCGCGCCCCAGGAATCCGACGCGCAGCACACCGCGCCTTTGCCCTTGGCGAGCATCTTGGACAGCATTGGTGCTGGCAGCAGGTCGTGGTCGTAGATCGCCTTGATCCACACCACCATCGCGCCCACGTCGCGCGCGGCTTCGACCAGCTTGCCGATGCGCGCGGCGAGCGGTTTGTTGCCGCTCATATCGACGCTCTGGGCATTATGGATATAGCCGTTCTCGGCGCAGAAATCGTTCTGCATATCGACCACGACAAGCGCGGTATGCGCCGGGTCGAGAATTTCGTCGAGACTGTTGAGCAGGCCGGGGTGGCCGTCGGCCAGTGTGTCAGTGCGTGCATCAGACATTGGCGGATTCCTTTTCCATTTCCCAGTAAACGCAGCCCATCCCGCAGCGCAGCGCGACGGACGGCTCGTAACAGATCGTGTGCGACGGCCGGTTGCCCACCGCCCCCATGGCGGCGATCCAAGAGATCAGCTCGGACGTGCCGCCGTCGCCCGCCGCGACCATTTTTTCCATGGTGCATTCGCGCAGCACCTTTTCCGGATCGCCCACTTCGAGGAGCGCCAGAAACCAGCGGTCGAACTCTTCGTCGACGTCAAAATACTTCGGCCCGCCCGGATCGTGGCTGAGGCCGCCCGTGCCCATGAAGGCGACGCGCAGGCCCTCCGGCAGGTCGTTTTCGATAATCTCTTTTATAGCGAGGCCAAAATCGTAGCAGTGCTGCGGCGACGGCACCGGTGGCACCACGCAGTTCATGTGGATCGGCACCAGCGGGATATCGTAGTCCGGGGTGAGATATTTCAGCGGCACCGACCAGTTATCGTCGAATAGCAATTCTGTCTTGGACGTGGTGTTGAAGCCGCGCGCGCTCAGCCCGTCGAACAGGGTTTTTGCGACCTTCGCATCGCCGGCCACGCTATAGGGCGCGACATTGATCCAGTCCTGGAACCAGTCGGCCGGGCCGGACCAGCTCTCCGCCGTGCCAACGCAGAAATCGTGTAGGTCGTGGAGCGGCATGTTGAGCACGTGGTCGTTGGAGATGCCGATGATCAGGTCGGGCTTCGATGCGCGCAGAAGCTCACCCAGCTTGTTGAACCCGTCGGTCAGGCTGACTTGCTCATTTTCGGGCGCCTGGTCGAGCCAGCCGGTCAGCCCCGGCGCGTGGCTCAACCCCGTGACGAAGACAAGATCTGCCATCAGCGGGTTTTCCCTTTTCCTTCGACGACGCTTTTGCCATAGGCCTGCGCCGAGGGTGAATTATTGTGGTTATACGCGCCGCCGTGGAACAGGCGCGACACCTGCGGCAGGAAATAGGGATGCACCCCCAGCTCGCCCAGCCGCTTGATATCGATATCGCGGAACGCCTGGCGTTCGTCCTCCGACAGGCCGTATTCCTCCATCAGGTCTTCGTAATGATCGGCGAAGTTCACGTATTTCGCCGGGTTGCGCCGCGCATCGAAAATCATCCGGTTCGACGGCAGTTCGCGTTTTACGTCAGCGACGGGCATCGGCTTTCCTCCTTATCCACACCAGAATACGCAGCCAAATCGGTAGCACAGAAATACTGGCAGCATCCATGCATTCAGTGTAGCCCGGCTATGCAACCGGAGTCATGTGCTTGAATTGGAAATGCAATCAATAATAATATGATACCCGTAAACACAACCAGTGCGGGTATTGCGCAATAAGGAGGAGAAATGCTACTCGACCGCAGCCAGTCGGTCGGATTTGTGCCGGAAGCGGGGTATCGCGTGCGCATCACCGACCTTGTCGGGCTACAGATCGGCACGCTGTGTGCCTATACCTAACCTGCGGACGGCAAGGAGTTTTCATGGGTGCGTTCGACACAACAGGCGGCGGCGGCCCGGGCCGAGGAAATCCCCGGCATGCCCTGTCTGCTCGAACGCGAGTTGCCGGTCTCGGCCGACGGCGACGAGATGATGCGCATCACCGCGGACACGATGGAGATCAAGGGGATCCAGAGTTTCCATGCGAGCATGTGCAACCAGCAGGTCAAGGTCGCCGGCGGTTCGCCCTATCACGATTACTGCTACGAAGCTGCCTATCGCGCGGCGAAACCATGGGGCCTGGTCATTCCGACGACGGATGCGGGGCGCTACAATCCGAGGGATTTTTCCGAACGGCTCGACCTGTTTTCCAAACCCCAGAACCATACGGCGGCCTCCCTCGTGGCGCAGGATAACCCGGAGGACTGGATCGCGTTCGGCGCGGAGGGCCGGGTGGAGGATTATGCGGCGGAAATCGAAAAGTCGGATCGCTGGCAGACCCTTGGGGAATCGGTCTCGCGTCCCGGCGACTATCTGGAGTTTGAAGCGCTGATCGATTGTCTGGTAACCTGCGCCAACTGTATTCACGGGGACGAAAATTCGATGAAGCTTGAATTCTTTGGCTGATCTCGACCCGGTCTTCCAAACCGTCATGGCGCCGGCGACCGGCTGGGCCGATGTGGTCAGAACCGGCCAGCGTCTCCGCGTGACCGACCTCGAAGGATTGCAGGTCGTCGATATGGCGGTCTTTAACGCCGCCAATGTGCGCGAAAAGCTGTCGACGTCCTATTCGCGCTCGCGCGCCGGTTCGCGCAGGCTGGGAGAGGGCGACGTGCTGATGTCGACCATCAATAACGAGATGATGCGGATCACCGCCGACACCGCCGAGGCGAAGGGCATGCACGATGTCTACGGCCGGATGTGTAACCGCCACCTGTATGAGGCCATGGGCGCGCCCGGCAAGGACGGCTGCCACGAGATCATCTCCGGCGTCGTCACGCAGTGGGATTTGTGGCCCGAGGATATCCCCGACACAATCGACCTGTTCATGAACTTCCACCATGACTGCGCCCATGGCTGGTGGGTGCTGGAAGACGGCATGTCTAAACCGGGCGACTATATCGAATTCGAAGCGCTGACGGATTGCGTGGTGGCGCTGTCCAACTGTCCGTTCTATCGCGGCACGCCGATGAAGGTCTAAATTTTGGAAGGAGACGCCGCATGAGTGCCGAAACGAACGCGACCAAAAAGATGAGCGGCGGCGAGGCGATCGTCGATGCGCTGGTGCGCAACGGCGTCGATACCGCGTTCGGCATTCCGGGCGTCCAGCTCGACCCGCTTTTCGCCGCCCTGCACGATGCGCAGAACCAGATCCGCGTCGTCCATACCCGCCACGAACAGGGCACCGCCTATATGGCGCTCGGCTATGCCCAGGCGACCGGGCGGGTAGGCACCGCCATCGTCGTGCCGGGGCCGGGCCTGCTCAACGCGTCGGCGGCGATTTCCACCGGCTATGCGCTGAATGCCCAGATGATGTGTGTGGTCGGTCAGATCCCGTCGGCGCTGATCGGCAAGGGCACCGGCCAGTTGCACGAACTGCCCGACCAGCTCGCTATCGCCAAGGGCCTGACCAAGTTCGCCGCCCGCATGGACGCGCCGGGCGACGCCCACCCGACCATCGCCAAGGCGTTCCGCCAGTTGCACACGGGGCGTGCGCGGCCGGTCCATGTCGAGATGGCGATGGACATCATGAAGGCCGAGGGTGAGGTGACGCCGCAGGACGCGCCGGACTCATATGACCGCATGGCACCTGATCCCGACCGGATTGCCGCCGCGGCGAAACTGCTGGGGGAGGCCAAAAACACGCTGATCTTTGCCGGCGGCGGCGCCATCGATGCGGGGGCGGAGCTTCTGGCCCTCGCCGAATTGCTGCAGGCGCCGGTGGTGATGTCGCGCGGCGCGCTGGGGGCGATCGATTCCCGCCATCCGCTCGCGCTCACCCAGCCCCACGGCCACAAGCTGTGGAAAGACGCCGACGTGGTGCTCGGCGTCGGCACGCGGCTGGTGCCCATGGTGCCGGGCTGGGGCAGTGATGACGGGCTCAAATTCGTGCGGCTCGATATCGATGCCGCCGAAATGGGCCGCAGCCACACGCCGGATGTCTCGGTCGAGGCCGATGCCGCGCTCGGGCTGGCAGCACTCTGCGCCGCCGTGCCCGGACACAACCGAAAGCGCGCCGACCGCACGGATGAGATGCTGGCGTTGAAGGTCGATCTCCAGCAGGAATTCGACAAGCTCGACCCCCAGGTGCCGATCCTGAACGCCATCCGCTCCGCCCTGCCCGAAGACGGCATCTTCGTCGAGGAGCTGACCCAGCCCGGCTATGTCGCGCGCATGGCGTTCCCGGTGTACCGGCCGCGCACCTATATCAATCCTGGCTATCAGGGCACGCTCGGCTATGCGTCGCCGACCGCGATGGGCGCCAAGGTCGGTATGCCGGACCGGAAGGTCCTCGCGATCTCCGGCGATGGCGGGTTCATGTTCAACGTCCAGGAACTGGCGACCGCCGCCCAGCACGGCATCGACATCGTACTGGTGGTGTTCAATGACGGCGCGTTCGGCAACGTCAAACGCTTCCAGCAGCAGATGTTCGACGGCAAGGAACTGGCGGTCGAATTGAAAAACCCGGATTTCATGAAACTCGCCGACGCCTTCGGCATCCAGGGCTTCCGCGTCAAATCGCCGAAGGAGCTGGAGCGCGCCATCGGGGAGGGTTTCTCCACCCCCGGTCCCACATTGATCGAATACCCGCTCGGCGAAGTCCCCGATCCGTGGCATCTGATCTTTCAGGGTAAGGTGCGGGGCGTATAACGTTTGATCCGCTTCCGATCCTGCGCAGTGTGCTGAAGATTAGTCGCCGATGTTCCCCGATTCATTTCCCCGGCCGCAGAGCCGGGGTCCGGGGCCGACAGGCAAATTGGTGCCGAATGCGACTGGCTCCCCGGCTCGGTGGTTGGGGAAGTGAGGCGGACGAAGGTTAAGGGCCTGAAGAGCTTAGAAGCCTCGAAATTGCCCGATCAGCCGACGTCGTTGCCCGGCTTGCGGGACCCGGGCACCAACGGCTGGCGGCGGCTTTGTTCGATGAACGCCTGCATTGCCGACGGCTCGCACCGGACGGCGGCGCCGATTTTGACGAAGGCGGGGCCGGTCCCGGCCCAGCGCCAGGGCTGCAGCGTGTTGACCTTGAGGCTGAGCATCTCCGCCGCCGAATGTTCGTCGATCAGCTTTGCTTCGCACTTTACCGCAAGTGATGAATCGCGCTGCGCCGGATGGATCACGAAGCGCACCCAGTCTTCGCCACGCTTGCGGAACGGCTCGATCTCGAACGTGTGCAGCGCAGAAGTGCGCGCGCCGGTATCGAGCTTCGCCTTGATGTGCGACACGCCGAGATCGGGGAACCGGACCCATTCGCGCCATCCCGCGGTCCGTGCCACGATCCGTTTCGTGCGTACTCTCGATGATGCCTTCGCCCGTTTTGAGACGAGCTTTTTGGGCTGGGGTTTCTTCGCCATGGTAACCTTCGGTTTGTCGGGACGGATCGGAAGCGCATCGGGGCTACCATTCCGTAGTATTGACGGCTGTATGACCACGCGACACTCTAAGTGTCAATTCAGAAAAAATCGTCCGTTTGACTATACATCAGGGGAGAAACGCCATGGCAATTGCCGTAATCCAGGAAGACATTTCGGTTCGCGACCAGGTCAGCGCGGAGGAATGGAAAGCGCGGGTCGATCTCGCCTGCGCCTACCGGCTGATCGCCCATTATTACGTCAGCGATCTGACCTACAATCACCTGTCGGTGCGGGCGCCGGGCGAAGACGGCGCGATCCTGATCAAGCCCTACGACATCATGTTCGAAGAGGTCACGGCGTCGAACCTGCTCAAATACGATTACGACGGCAATCCGATCACCGCCGGCGCGCCCAAGCTCAAGGGCGGCGGGCTGATCATCCATGCCGGGCTTTTGAAGGAACGCACCGACATCAATGTAGTTTTCCACACCCATACCGAGGCCAATATGGGCGTGTCGTCCCAGAAATGGGGCCTGCTGACGGTCAACCAGCACGCCATGCGGTTCCACAACCGCATCGCCTATCACGCTTTCAAGGGGTTCGAATTCAACCTGTTCATGCGCGACCCATTGCTGAAGGATATCGAAGGCTACAAGGTCGCCCTGCTGCGCAATCACGGCTCGCTGGTGCTGGGGGATACCATCCCAGAAGCCTTCGTGATGCATCACTTCCTCGAATTTGCCTGCCGCGGCCAGATCGCCGCGCTGTCGGCGGGCTACGAGAATTTAAACTTCCCGGACGAGGACGCCTGCAAATTCGCCGCCAATCAGGTTGCCAAGGAAGGCGAGGGGCTGGTCGGCGGCAAGGACTGGCCCGCCTGCCTGCGCATGGCAGAACGCCTGTTCCCCGACTTCAAAGACTAGGCGGGGATTTCCATCCACCCGCCGCCGGTCACGCCTCCATCAGGCGGCCGTAGCCTTTCGGCAGGTCGTCGATGCCGAGCTTCTTGAGCGCGTGCCACACCATGGCCTGGTTCGACGTTACCACCGGCTTGCCGATATCGGCCTCGATCGGCGCGATCGCCTCGACCGCGCGGACCGCCGTGCAGCTGATAAAGGCGGCCTGGGACTCCGCCTCGTCCTGGGCGTTGACCCGGCGGCGCCATTCCTCGGGCTCTACCGCCAGCATCGCGCCGCCGTCGCCGGTGATGCCCATGCCAGTCTCCGACAGCACCTTGACCCCGTGGGAATTCAGGAACAGCACTTCGCGGTCGTTGGTCTCCTGAATGTACGGCGTGGTCAGGGTGATCTTCTTGGCGCCGAATTTCTCGAACGCCTCGACGCAGCCCTTGGACGTGGATGTCGCCGGCTTGCCGGTGGCGGTCTCAATGCGCGCGATGATCCCGTCATCGAAGCCGGGCGCGAACATGGACGCCGCCGTGCAGTGAAACACGATCAGGTCGACATCGGCATCGGCCAGCATCATGGCGCCGCGTTCGACATCGGCGACCATCTCCTTGATGTGTTCTTCCTCGCTGGAGCGCAGACGCAGCCGCGTGGTGTGCAGCGACACGCCGTCGGGCAGCATTTCGGTGATCTGCGGTTCCGCCGCGCGGTTGACCGACGGCAGCAGCATGCCGATACGGGCGCGGTCTCCGTAATTAGCCATCTCCTACACCTTGCCGATGTAGTCGGCCATGTTGGGCTGGCCGCCGACCCGCTCTATCCCGTCTTCCGGGATCGCCCAGGGTAGGGCGCTGTCGGCCCAGATATGCAGCTTCACCGGCACCCAGCTCGGGTCGTCCAGCGCACCCGCATAGATCACGCGTATATCGGGCCGCGCCGCCGGGACCGAAAACAGCGGCGTGCCGCAATCGCCGCAGAAGTTGAGGGCGAGATCGTTGCCGCTCGCCGCCGTGCGCGTGCGCGACGCGGGCGTGCCTTTTTCGATGACCAGGTTGTCGTCCGTCACCTGCATGTTGAGGCCGAACGCGCTCGACGTCCGGCGCTGGCATTCGGTGCAGTGGCAAAGATACGAAATCAGCGGTTCGCTGGTCGCGGTGTAGCGGATCGCGCCGCAGCCGCAACCGCCCTGATAAGGTACAGACATGGTGGTTCTCCCTAGGTTTACCGCCGATATTACGGGGTGGCGCCGCTTTACGTAACCGAATTATGCGCTACACTTTCGCCATGTTTATGAAAAACTGCTGGTATGTCGCCGCCTATGAGCGGGAACTGGAAGACGGCGGGCCGCTTGGGCGGACGCTGCTGGGCGAGCCTGTTGTGATGTTCCGGGACAGCCACGGCAGGGCCCACGCGCTCGAAGACCGGTGCTGTCACCGCCATCTGCCGCTGTCGCTCGGCCAGATCGCGGGCGACCGTATGCAGTGCGGCTATCACGGTCTTGAATTCGACGCTACGGGCGCCTGCGTTGCCGTGCCGGGCCAGTCCAAGGTGCCGCCGGGCGCGGTCATCAAGGCGTTCCCGCTAGTCGAACGGTGGGGCTTCTTGTGGATCTGGATGGGTGATGCCGGGAAGGCCGATCCGGCCCTGATCCCCGACTGGTGGTGGGTCGACGCGCCCGGCTGGGGGCACAATCCGGGCGCATTCCTGCATATCCAGTGCAATTACGAACTGATCACCGACAACCTGCTCGACCTGTCGCATCTCGGCTATGTTCATACGAAAACACTGGGCAACAGCGCCATTGTCGATTTTCCCGTAAAGACCGAACGTACCGGCGACTGGGTTCGCATGTCGCGCTGGATCGAGGACCGTCCGCCGCCGCCGCTTTTCGAAGCGGGCGGAAATTTCGACGGCACGGTCGATCGTTGGCAGATCGTTGAGACCGAAGCGCCGGCGCACACGGTGGTCTATGCCGGGTGCGGACCGGTGGGCGCGGGCGAATTCGGCGGGCCCACCGAATATGACGACGGCATTCATATCCGCGCCCTCAACGCGCCGACCCCGGAGACCGAAACCTCGTCGTTCTATTTCTATTCCCATGTATGGGATTTCCGCCTCGACGACGCGGCCTGGAAGCTGAAGATGTATGACGACTTCCTGATGACGTTCATGGAAGACGTCGAAATCCTCGAAGCGCAGCAGGCCTCGCTGGCGCGCGATCCTGACCGGCCGCTGATTGACCTCAATGTCGATGCCCCGGGCCTTGCGGCGCGGCGTATGGTGGCCGAGCGGATTGCGACCGAACAGGATGGCGCGGGACGGCCAGACGGTTGCAGCCCAATAGGGGAAAGCGCTAAACATTAGATATCTAATTAATGGGAGTGTTTCCGATGTTTCTTAAAAATGCCTGGTATGTCGGAGCCTGGGATACCGAAGTCGGCCGCCAGAACCTGCTGCGCCGCACCTTGCTGAACGAGCCGGTGGTGTTCTACCGCACCGATGACGGCACACCCGTCGCGCTTGAAGACAAATGCGCCCATCGCCATGCGCCGCTGTCGGAAGGCAAGCTGGTCGGCGATATGATCCAGTGCCCCTACCACGGGCTGGAATACAATTCGGATGGCGATTGCGTCCGCGTGCCGGGCCAGTCCAACGTGCCGCCCGGGTGCCGCGTGCGGTCCTATCCGGTGGTCGAACGCAATCACTGGATCTGGCTGTGGATGGGCGATCCGGCCCTCGCCAATCCCGACGATATCGAGGATTTCCACTGGATGGACGATCCCGGCTGGCGCGCCAAGGGCGAACTCATGCACCTGAAGGCGGATTACAAGCTGCTGGTCGAGAACCTGCTCGACCTGTCGCATCTGTCCTATATCCATGCGACGACGCTGGGGACAAGTGCTGTGGCCGAGACGCCGATGTCGGTCGACCGCAGCGACAGCCATGTCACGGTGACGCGCTGGGTGATGGATTCGACCCCGCCGCCGTTCTTCGAGAAAGCCGGCGGGTTTGCGCCGGATAAACATGTCGACCGTTGGCAGCACATCACGTGGACGCCGCCGGCCTTCGTGCGGCTCGACGTCGGCGCCGCCAAGGCGGGCACCGGGGCCAAGGAGGGTGACCGGTCCCAAGGCATCACCATGCGCAACCTCAATGCCATCACGCCGGAGACCGATAAGACGACCCATTATTTCTGGGCCCAGGCGCATGATTTCCGCATCGACGAGCCGTGGCTGACCGACCTGCTTGTCGCCAATATCCACGAGGCCTTCCTCGAGGATCTGGAGATCATCGGTCTGCAGCAGCAGAACATCGATTCCGGCACCACCAACCCGCGTATCGACATCAACCATGACGGCGGCGGCCTGCAGGCCATCCGCACACTCGAGGCGATGATCGAATCCGAGAACGACCCCGGGTCGGGCCAGACCGCGCAGGCGGCGGAGTAGGTATAAAAAACCGGGCCCCACATCGGGGCCCGGTTCTTTGTTACGGTGTCAGTGCTCTGCCGTTTGCGGCTTTCGCCGCGGGGCGGTCAGCGACGGTCGCCGAACAGCATCAGCAGCATGATGAACAGGTTGATGAAGTCGAGATACAGCCGGAGCGCCCCCGAGATGGCGAGCCTGCCCTGGGTCTCGTCGTCCAGGTGCTCTGCGTATTCGTTCTTGATGTTCTGGGTGTCGTAGGCGGTGAGGCCGACGAAGACCAGCACACCGATCACGGAAATCCCGAATTGCAGCGCCGACGAGCCGATGAAGATGTTGACGATCGACGCGATGATGATGCCGATCAGACCCATGAACAGGAACGAGCCCATGCCGGACAGGTCTTTCTTCGTGGTGTAGCCCCACAGGCTCATCGCCGCGAACGTACCCGCCGTGATGAAGAACACCCGTGCCACGCTGGCGCCGGTGAACTGGATCAGGATGACCGCGAAGGAGACGCCCATCAGCGCCGCATAGAGCCAGAAGACTCCTTGAGCCGTCGACTGTTTGAGGACGTGGATCCGGGCACTGAGGAAGAAGACCAGCCCGATCGGGGCCAGCATCACAACCCATTTGAGTGGCGAGCCGAATAATGTCTGGCCGAGACCGGTGTATGCCACAAGCTGGCCTGCCTCGTTTGTGACGAACGACATCTGCGCGATGACGATTGCGAAAATACCCGTCAGTGCGAGGCCGGACGCCATGTAGTTGTAAACCCGTAGCATATGCGCACGGAGCCCAACATCGAATTCCGCCTGGTCGATGGAACGTGAGCCGGTATAGACCGTTTTTTCGTTTCCGAAAGCCATATCAGATCCTTTCAAGACCCGCTTGTTAACACTTGACGGTAGTATGGGGTGTTATCGACTCGAAATCAACTGGAACCCGTTGAAAACAATGGGATGATTAACAAATGTTAATGTTTGGGAGTATTTTGGCAGGTCTGGTCATCCGTTTACAAAAATATTCATTCCTCAGGCCTCGATCCGGGGGCCTAGGGCCATCGCGCTTGCTCTGGTTCCCCGGGTCGAGCCCGGGGACGTGACGGGAAAGACAGCAGGTGAGACCGGAATTTCAACGGCCTACTCGTTCCTTAACAAAGGCGCGGCTTTCTGGCCGAGCGCCCGCCAGGTGCCGTAAAAGCCGAGCGCGAGGGTGACCGCCATGGCGATGGCGACGGCACCGATCACGGCATATGGGTCGAACGCGAAGTCGAACTTCATCACTTCCGTCACCACCGCCCAGGCGGCGATGGAGCCGATGATGGCCGCCACCAGCGCTGTGACCAGGCCGAGCAGGCCGTATTCGAGCAGCAATGTGACCATGATGCGCCGTCGTGTCGCGCCGAGGACCTTGAGCACGACCGAATCGTATACCCGCCGCCGGTGACCCGCGGCGACTGCGCCGGCCAGCACCAGCGTGCCGGCGATGATTGCGATCCCCGCGGTCATGCGGATCGCGAGGCCGAGTTTGCCGAGGAACCCGTTGACGGTCTCCAGCACGTCGCGCACGTGGATCGTCGTCACATTGGGGAAGGCGGCGGCGACCGCGGTCTCGATACCCGCTTCGCGTTCGGGGTCGGCATGCACGGTCGCAAGATGCGTCTGCGGTGCGTTTTCCAGCAGGCCGGGCGAGAAGATGAACAGGAAATTCATCCGCAGGGTGCCCCAGCGCACATCGCGCAGATTGGCGACCCTGCCGGTGATATTGCGGCCGAGGATATTGATCGTGATTGTATCGCCGATTCCGAGACCGAGCGCCGCGGCGGAGTTTGCCGACAGCGAAACAAGCTGGTCGCCGGTATGATCGGCCGGCCACCAGTCACCGGCGGCCAGTTTTTCGCCCTCCGGCAGGGTGCGGGCCCAGGTCACGCCGCGGTCGCCGCGCAGGATCCAGCGCCCGTTTTCGGCGACGTTTTCGGCCTTGGCCGATGCTCCGTTCAGACGGGTCACCCGGCCGCGCAGCATCGGCGTGCGCCGTATCTCGCGAAACCCGTCGACACCGGCGACGGTCTTTTCGAACGCCGCGACCTGATCGTTCTGAATATCGATAAAGAAATAGCCCGGCGCGCGTTCGGGCAGGCTCTTGGTGATCTGGTTGCCGAGATTGGATTCGATGAGCGCGACCGTGACCAGCACCGTTAGCCCAAGACCGAGCGACATCACAACACTGCCGGTCGGCGCGCCGGGCCGGTGCAGGTTGGCCAGCGCCAGCCGCAGCCCCGTGCTGCCGGTCCGGCCGACCAGCTTGGCCGCCCGCGCGATTAGGATTCCGGCAATGCCGAACAGCGCCATCGCCGCCGCCGAGCCGCCGACGAACCACAGGGCGATTACCCGGCTGAAGGCGGTCTCAACAGCAAGAATCGCGAGCGCCGCCAGCAGGATGACCGTAGCGGCCACGAACGGCCAGCGCGGGATGCCGCGAAAGCGGGCGATGGAATCGCGGAACAGGCTGGCGGCGGGCAGGTCGCAGGCCCGCGCGATCGGCCAGATCGAAAACGCCAGCGCCGTCAGCACGCCGAACGCGGTGGCGAGAACAAGCGGCTGGGTATAGACGCCGATACGGGCCACCACCGGCAGCGCATCGCGCAGCAGGTCGGCGAGCGCCGCCGGCGCCAGGCCGCCGATCAGGAGACCGATGGCGATACCCGCCAGTGCCATGATCATGATCTGGATCAGATAGGCGCCGAATATCAGCCCGGACGGCGTGCCGATGCATTTCAGGGTGGCGATGGTCTGGATCTTGCCGCTGAGAAAGTCGCGGACCGCATTGCTGACGCCGACGCCGCCGACCAGCAGGGCCGTCAGTCCGACCAGGGTCATGAACAGAGTGGTGCGGTCGATGAAACGCTTGATGACTGGCGACGCATTGCTGCGGTCGCGCACCACCCACTGGGCATCGGAAAACGTCTGATCCAGATCGGTCTTCCACGCATCGAGACCGGTGCGGTCATCCAGGCGGAGGCGGTAGAAATACCAGACCTGGCTGCCCGGCTGCACCAGCGCGCTATCAGTGACGGCGGCCGCCGAGGCCATGAAACGCGGCCCCAGTTGCAGGGCGCGGGCGCCGGAAACCCGGTCCGGTTCGCGGTCGATGGTGGCACGGATTTCGAACGTGGCGTCCCCGATTTTCACCCGGTCGCCGATATCGATACCGAGCCGGCGCAGCAGGGCGGTATCCGCGACCGCGCCCCAGACGTCGCCGCGCTTGGCGAACAGGTCCGATGTCGGCGTGGGCGGTGTGGTCTCCAGCGCGCCATAGAGAGGATAGACGTTGTCGACCATTTTCATTTCGACCAGCGACCGTTTGCCGCCGTTCACGGCGCGTGCCATGGAGCGCAGGTAGACGACGCGCGAGACGTCCGCTGACCGGTTGAGCCAGGCGCGTTCTTCGGCCGAAATATCGCGGTGGGTCATGCGCAGGGCCGCGTCGCCGCCGAGCAGGATGGCCCCGTCTTCCTCAAGTCCGGAGATCACCGAGGACGCGATCGAGCCGACGGCGGCAATCGCCGCCACGCCAAGCGCCAGACAGGCGAGAAAGACGCGAAAGCCTTTCAGCCCGCCGCGCAGTTCCCGACGTGCGATGCGCCAGGCGCTCGTCAAGCTGCTTCGCCCGACTTATTCATCACGCTGCGACAACCCGGTCCGAGCCGATGAGGCCGTCCTGCAGGTCGATCACGCGGCCGCAGCGTTCGGCGATGGTCGGATTATGGGTGATCAGCAGCAGCGTCGCGCCATGATCGGCGCGCAGCGAAAACAGCAATTCTATCACCGATTCGCCGGTGCTGCCGTCGAGATTGCCCGTCGGCTCGTCGGCGAGAATAAGCCGCGGCTCGGCGACGATCGCGCGGGCGAGGGCGACGCGCTGCTGTTCTCCGCCGGAAAGCTGGCCGGGATAATGCGACAGGCGGTGTGCGAGCTCGACCGATTCAAGCGCTGCGCGGGCGCGGTCAAACGCATTGTCGAGACCGGCGAGCTCGACCGGGATCGCGACGTTCTCCATCGCGTTCATGGTTGGCACCAGGTGGAAATTCTGGAACACGATGCCGACATTGTCGCGCCGGAACCGGGCAAGGCCGTCCTCGTCGAGGGTCGACAGATCCTGTCCGGCAACGTGGATTCCACCGGTCGTCTGGCGTTCCAGACCGCCGATCAGCATCATCATCGACGTCTTGCCGGACCCCGACGGGCCGACCACGCTGACGGTCTCTCCCGCCGCTATTTCGAGATTAATACCCTTCAGGATGTTGACGGAACCGGATTCACTGTCCAGCTTAAGCTCTACACCGTCCAAGAGAACCATGGGTTCCGGTATGCCGTTATCGTCTTTCATAATACTCCGCGGAAATAGCGTTCAGGAGGGCAATCACTCTGGATATAGAGCGTTTAAGGCGGTTCTCAAGCATTGGATTGCGCTCCTCGCTATTATGATTGGGGTTTCGATCGCCATATCGATCCCCATGGCGGCGCCCGCGCACGCCGCGGACGGCCCGCGTCTGATGGTGCTGGGCGACAGCCTGACCGCCGGTTACGGCCTGCCCGCGGCCGACGCCTTCCCGGTCATGCTGCAGGCGGCGCTCAAACAAGACGGTATCGCGGCGACCGTCATCAATGCTGGAGTTTCCGGCGATACCACGGCGGGCGGCTTGGCGCGTATCGCCTGGGCGCTTGCCGACAAGCCAACCCATGCGATTGTCGAGTTGGGGGCAAACGACGCACTGCGCGGCATCGATCCGAAAACCACGCGGCAGAACCTTGATGCGATCGTCGCCAAACTACAGGCGGCCGGAGTCAAAGTGATGCTGGCGGGCATGTATGCGCCGCCCAACTGGGGCAAGGACTACGAAGCGGATTTCCGCAGCATCTATCCCGATCTGGCGCGGAAATACGAAATCGGGCTATATCCGTTTTTTCTCGACGGGGTCGCCGCCCGCCGCGAGCTGAACCAGGAAGACGGGGTTCATCCCAATGCAAAAGGTGTGGATGTAATCGTCGGCCGTATCCTGCCCGCCGTGCGCCGTTTGCTGGGCGCGAAGGAGTGATAATGGAAACCGCGACACAAACTTTCCGGGTCGGACATGCCGCGGATGCGGATTGGGAAACCCTTGTGGCATCCGTTCTGCGACAGATTGGTGATGTGCCTGCGGGCGCCAATATCGGTTTCGTCTATGTCACCGACACGCTCGACGGCGACTTGCCGCTGATCGCGGAAAAACTGCGCGAAGTGACCGGGGTTGAAAACTGGGTCGGCACGATCGGGTTCGGGGTCATGGTCGCGGGGCGCGAATATTTCGAAATCCCGGCGCTGGTCGCCATGCTCGGCGTGCTGCCGGAAGACGCGTTCAAGATTCTGCCGACGGTCGAAAAACCGGGCGATCTGCTGCCCGACAACGTCATGAACTGGGTGGGGCGCGCCAACCCCATGCTCGGCGTGGTGCATGCCGATCCGCGTAATGCCTATATCGGCGATATCCTGAATTCGATCACCGACGACACCGATGCGCTGCTGGTCGGCGGGATTACCGCGTCGCGTGGCAAGCAGGCGCAGATCGCGGGCGGACTGACCGAGGGCGGCGTATCTGGCGTGTTGTTCGGCGACGACGTGACCGTGGTCACTGGGCTCAGCCAGGCCTGTTCGCCGGTCGGCGATATCCATTCGGTCACAAAGGCGCGCGAAAACATCCTGATCGAGCTCGACGGCCGGCCGGCGCTCGACGTGTTCCGTGAAGATATCGGCGAAGTGTTGTCGCGCAATCTCGACCGGGTCGGCGGTTATATTCATGCGGCGCTGCCGATCTCGGCCGATGAAAACGGCGACGATGCCGGGGATTACCTGGTCCGCAACGTGGTTGGAATCGACCCCGATAACGGGCTGGTGGCGATCGGCGAGCGCATCGCCGAGGGCGACCGGGTGATGTTCGTTCGCCGCGACGGGCCGTCCGCCGCCGAAGATCTGGGCCGCATGCTGGCGGACGTCACCGGCCGTGCCGGGAGGACCGCCAAGGCGGCATTGTATTATTCCTGCGTCGCCCGCGGCCCCAACCTGTTCGGCCCCGATTCGGAAGAACTTAAATCGGTCCAGGCGGCGCTCGGTACCGACGTGCCGCTGGTCGGGTTCTTTGCTAATGGCGAGATTTCGAAGAACCGGTTGTACGGCTATACCGGCGTGCTGACGCTGATCCTTTAGACACCGCGGCCTTGGACCACGGATTTGTGAAACGCACCGTTGCGATATGAACCGTCTGTTTGCAGCACTTCCCCTACCCGAAGACCTGGCGGCCCGCATCGCCGGGACCCAGGGCGGGATTGACGGCGCGCGCTGGGTTCCACCGGAAAACATGCATATCACGCTGCGGTTTATCGGCGAGGCGTCGGGCGCCGATACCGACGATATCGTCGATGCGCTGCACGACCTTCAGGCCCCGCCCTTTCCGGTGACCGTGTCCGGCGCCGGCCGGTTCGGCACCGGCGAGCGCACCCGCGCGATGAGGATGGGGGTCGACAGAACGGCCGAGATCGTCGCCCTCCATACTAAGATCGACCAGGCGCTGATCCGCATCGGCCACGCACCTGAAGGCCGCAAATACACCCCGCATGTGACCGCCGTCCGGTTCAGCGGCCGGGTGGGACAGCGCCGCGGCGGGCCACCGAACACGCGGGTGCTGCACTGGCTCGAAGCTCATAGCGGATTTTTTGCGGTGCCGTTCGAAGCGCGGGAATTCATCCTATATGAAAGCCTTCTCGGGCGCTACGGGCCGGTCTATGCGCCGGTGGCGGAATTTCCGCTGGGCTTACCGGCCTAGGCCCGCAGCCCCTCGAAAAGCGCGCGAAACGTCTGTTCCAGCGTGGCTTGCCCATAGCGCCCGGCGCCGAGCCCGAGGGCCGCCTCGTTGAACGCGGCGCTCTGCATGTTGGCGATCTCGTCGAGTGGCAGGCGTTTCAGCGCACCGGCCGCCATCGCTTCCGATAGCCCCTCGCGCAGCGTGGCGCCGGCATGGCGCGCATCGATTTCGCGCCAGTCGTCCCAGCCGAGCGCGGCGGGGCCGTCGATGAACACGATGCGGTTGGTGCCGCTATTGGTCGGCGACAGTCCCCCTCCTTAGTCCCTCGGTCTTGTGCCGAGGGACCATTCCCTGACCGGGCTTTATGTCTGCCATGGACCCCCGGTACAGGACCGGGGGAATAATTTTCCTGAAAACACGCTCGCCCGTTCGGATGCTTCTCTCAGGCGGGTTTGCTTTCCGCGAAGGTCGGGTGGTTTGCGTTGAATGCGTCGAGCCATGCCACAAGCGCCGGGAATTCCGGGCGCCAGTCGTACTGTTCGCGGAAGTCGATATATTCCAAAGTACAAGCCAGCCCGATCCCGGCGACGGTGAGTGGCTCGGCCGCGGGCGGGTTTGCCGCCATCGCCGCAAGACCGCGCCCGACCTTGCCGCGCTGGAAGTCGAGCCACGGCTCGTAGGGTGTCTGGTCGGGGCGGTAGCGGCCCTCATAGGTGACCAGCAGGGCGGCCTCGAGAATGCCGTCGGCCATGGCGGCATCGCGCAGGGCGGCGAAGCGCGTGCCGGTCTCCGCCGGGATGATCTTGCCGCCGCCGGCCAGCGTGTCGAGATATTCGAGGATGACCCGGCTGTCGAATAACGCCGTGCCGTCTTCGATGATCAGGGCCGGCACCTTGGCCAGTGGGTTGAGCAGCCGCAGCGAGTCCTCATCGTCCGGCACGCCGATCTCGATCCGGTTCGACAGCCCGAGATGGCGGATCGCGAAGGTGCCCTTGCGGCCAAACGGCGATGGCCCCCGCATCAGCAATTTCATCGTCATGTCACTTTCCAGTCGACTGTATGTATGAGCGTTCTTTGTCATTCTCCGGGCGCGGCGCGTCAAGCCCCGCCCCGAAACCCGGTCCCCGACCGCTGTTTCAGTCCCGTGGTGTAGCGGCAGTTTGATTCGGCTATACTCGATCCGGCTGCGTAACGAAAATAGATTTCCCCACGTTAAGGGGGAGAGGGCCGGACCGGGAGACAAATTAGAATGCCCGTCTTTCTCAATCAGGATGATGCGCTTGCGCTGTGGCGCGATGCGCTGGCGGTCAGTGTCCGGGGCGACGGCCCGGACTTGTCGGCGCGGCAGATGGCGATCCTGCTGACGGTCTACACCATGCCGCCGCCGCACACCGTGCGCGGCCTGTCCGAGATGCTGAACATTTCCAAGCCCGCGATTTCTCGCGCGCTCGACCGGCTCGGCCAGCTCGGGTTTGCGCGCCGCCGCCGCGACGATTACGACCGCCGCAGCATCGAGGTGCAGCGCACCGTGAAGGGGGCCGTTTTCCTGTCCGAATTTGCCGATAAGGTGTCCGAGGCCGGCCGCGTGCTCGACAGCCCGACCCCGTTCGAGGCCGGCACCCCGCCGGAGATCGCCCCGGACGAAGACGCGTTCTGAAATTTGGCTGCGTTGCATACTGTGGTATACTAGTACCGTCAGTAATTTTCACAACTTTTGAATTGCCCGGCGGTGTTAACCTTTTAAGTCATTGAAATAAAGAGTATATCCAGTCTGGCACGGATTTTGCTTTGATAAACGTAACAATACGAAACGATGTGTCACAAATCGAAATCTGGGGTCAGCATTATGGGTACGTTCAGTAAATTCACCACCTTCATCGCCGCGCCGGTTGTGGCGCTGGGGCTTGCTGTCGCAACGCCGGCCACAACGGTAAAAGCTGCCGCCATCGACGTTATGGTCGTGGTTGACGAATCCGGTTCCATGGGCGGCGAGCACGCCTGGCTGCCAGGCATGATCAATTCACTCGATACCGCGCTCAGTGGGCTGGGAATCACCGGCAATTACGGGCTGGTGGGCTTCGGGCAAAGTTCGGGCAGGGGCGCGCCCCGCGTCGTCAGCAATTTCACCACCGCGGCCGGTTTCGGCACGGCGGCTTCAGGCCTGTTGACGAACAGTTCGTTCGAAGACGGCTATAACGGGATCGATTTCGGGTTCAGTAACCTGACCTATGGCACGAACGGCGCCACGGCGACAAACGTCACCCTCGTCATAACGGCGAAGACCTGATCAACCTGTTCGTGCTGGCGATGAAAAACGATATCCCGGCATCGAGCCTGAAGGACACGATCCTCGCCTATCCGACCTTCTCGTCGCACGTGAAAAACATGTTCTGAGGGGGGGTATAATTTTTAGCCCGCCAGATGTGTCACCTGTATCGCCAAACAGTCACTTCCCCGGCCTTGAGCCGGGGAACCAGATAGGTTTCGATGAATCACCTCTCGGACCTGGTCCCCCGGGTCCGTGCCCGGGGGAATAAGATATTTGATGCTCTGGAAAGCGTTTAGTGGATCAGGTCCCCACCGCGTCCGTCTTCACCGCTTCGATATCGAAGGCGGCGGCCATCAGAGCCTTTGTGTACTCTTTCGCAGGGTTCTCGAAGATGGTCGCCGCTGATCCCTGTTCGACGACTTTGCCGTCCTTGAGGACGATCAGCTCATCCGCCAGCGCGCGGACGACCTTGAGATCGTGGCTGATAAACAGATAGGCTAGATCGTGCTTGTCCTGCAGGTCGCGGAGCAGGTCGACGATCTGGGCTTGGACCGACATGTCGAGCGCCGAGGTCGGCTCGTCGAGCACGATGAATTTCGGCTTGAGGACGATGGCGCGCGCGATCGCGATGCGCTGGCGCTGGCCGCCGGAAAATTCATGGGGGTAGCGGTCCTGGGCTTCCGGTTCGAGACCGACTTCGGTCAGCGCGGTGGCGATGGCCGCGCGCCGTTCGTCATAGGTGTCGCCCGCCAGATTGTGCAGCCGCAGGCCCTCTTCGACGATCTGGCCGACCGACATGCGCGGCGACAGCGACGAGAACGGATCCTGGAACACGACCTGCATTTCCTTGCGCAGCGGCCGCATCCGCTTGAAATCATGGCCGTCGATCCGGGTGCCGTTGAAGGTGATAGGCCCCTCGCTGCGTTCCAGCCGCAACAATCCCATCGCCAGGGTCGTCTTGCCCGATCCGGACTCGCCGACCACGCCGACCGTATGACCGGCGCGCACGGTGATATCGACGCCGTCGACGGCTTTTACATGGCCGACCGTCCGCCGCAGGATGCCCTTTTTGATCGGGAACCAGATCCGCAGATTGTCGGCTTCGATCACCGGCTTGGCGTCGTCTCGGGTGGGCAGGGGACTGCCCTTGGGTTCCGCCGCTAGCAGATGTTTGGTGTAGTCATGCTGCGGCGTCTCGAACAGTTTCTCGGTCTTCGCCGATTCGACGATTTCGCCGTCTTTCATCACGCAGACGCGGTGGGCGACCTTGCGGACGATCCCGAGATCGTGCGTGATCAGCAGGATCGACATGCCGCGCTTGGCTTGGATGTCGCGCAAAAGTGCGATGATCTGCGCCTGTATGGTGACGTCGAGCGCCGTTGTCGGCTCGTCCGTGATCAGCAGGTCGGGATCGTTAGACAGCGCCATGGCGATCATCACGCGCTGGCGTTGGCCGCCTGATAGCTGGTGCGGATAGGCAGTCAGGCGTTCCTCGGCATCGGGCAGCCCGACTTCTTCGAGAAGCTCGATGATGCGCGCGCGCGCCGCGTCCTTGTCCATTTTCTTGTGGATGAACAGAATCTCGCCGAGCTGCTTTTCAATTGTGTGCAGCGGGTTAAGAGATGTCAGTGGTTCCTGGAAAACGATGGCGATGCGGTTGCCGCGGATCTTCTGCATCACCTCCGGCGCCGCCCCCATCAGCTCCTCGCCTTCGAGCGTGATCGACCCCGACGGGTGATGGGCCGTGGGATAGGGCAATAGCCGCAGGATCGACAAAGCGCTGACCGACTTGCCCGAGCCGGATTCGCCGACAAGGGCCACTGTCTCGCCGCGACCGATATCGAACGATATATGGCGCACGGCGCGGGTTTCGCGCTCGCCCTGGCCGAACGATACCGACAGATCGGCGATCTTGATAAGAGGTTCCGTCATCGTGCGCCTATTCCCCGAACGTTTTTCTGGGATCGAAGGCGTCGCGCACCGCCTCGCCGACGAAGATCAGCAGGATCAGTGTGAGCGAAATACTGACGGTCGATGTCAGGCCGAGCCAGGGCGCCTGCAGGTTGGTCTTGCCCTGCTGGAGCAATTCGCCGAGCGACGGCGAGCCCGGCGGCAGGCCGAGGCCGAGGAAGTCGAGCGCGGTGAGGCTGGTGATCGACCCGGTGAGGATCAGCGGCAGGAAGGTCAGCGTCGCGACCATAGCATTGGGCAGGACGTGGCGGAACATGATGGTGACATTGCCGACGCCGAGCGCGCGGGCGGCCTTCACGAATTCGAAGTTCCGCGCGCGCAGGAATTCGGCGCGCACCACGCCGACCAGCGATGTCCAGCCGAACAGCAGCAGGATCAGCAGCAGCGTCCAGAACCCAGGGATAATGACACTCGACAGGATGATCAGGATATAAAGCTGCGGCAGCCCACCCCAGATTTCGATAAACCGCTGGAACAACAGATCGAGCCAGCCGCCGAAATAGCCCTGGAACGCGCCGGCGACGATGCCGATGATCGAGCCTATGACGGTCAGGATTAGGCCGAACAGAACCGATATGCGAAAGCCGTAGATCACCCGCGCCAGCACGTCGCGCCCCTGGTCGTCCGTTCCCAGGATATTGTCGCCCGATGGCGGCCCGGGGGCGGGGACCTTCAGGTTCAGGTTGACCGTGTTGTAGCTGTATTTGACCGGCGGCCACAGGATCCATCCGCCTTTATCGGTGATGAGCTCCTGCACATCGATTTCGCGATATTCGGCCTCGGTCTCGAAATCGCCGCCAAACACGGTTTCCGGATAGGCGTTGAGTACCGGAGTATAGAGCGCGCCCTCGTACCAGATGGCGAGCGGGCGGTCATTGGCGATGAATTCGGCGGGCAGCGTGCCGAGGAACAGGATCAGGAACAGCCACAGCGACCAGCGGCCCCGCCGGTTGCGCCGGAAATTGACCAGCCGGCGTGCATTGAGCGGGGAGATCCGCAGGCCCAGGAAGCGTGGCTGCTCTGCGGCCGCAGGCGCCGTGGTCGGTGTCGTGGCGGGGGTGGTCGCCGCGTCAGACATTGCGGCCCTCGAAATCGATCCGCGGATCGATGACCGTGTACATCAGGTCGCCGACCAGGTTCATCACCAGCCCGAGCAGTGTAAAGAAATAGACGGTCGCGAACATGATCGGATAATCGCGTTTGATCGCCGCCTCGAAGCCGAGCAGGCCGAGCCCGTCGAGCGAAAAGATAATCTCGATCAGCATGGCACCGGTAAACAGAATGCCGATAAACGCGCTTGGGAAACCGGCGATCACGATCAGCATGGCGTTGCGGAACACGTGGCCGTACATCACGCGGCGCTCGGTCAGGCCCTTGGCGCGGGCGGTCTGGACATAGAGCATGTTGATCTGGTCGAGATAGGAATTTTTGGTCAGCATGGTCAGCGACAGGAAGCCGCCGAGCACCAGCGCCGTGACAGGCAGCACCAGATGCCACAGGTAATCCAGGATCTGGCCGATCGTGGACAGTTCGTCGAAATTCTCCGATGTCAGCCCGCGCAGCGGGAAGATGTCGAAGAAACTGCCCCCCGAAAACAACACGATCAGCATGATCGCCAGCACGAAGGACGGGATCGCGAACCCGATGGTGAGGATCGTCGTCGTCCACACATCGAACCGCGTGCCGTCCATGACGGCCTTGCGGATGCCGAGCGGTATACAGACCAGATAGACGATCAGCGTGGTCCACAGCCCCAGCGATATGGATACCGGCATCTTCGACAGCACCAGATCGATCACCGTCTCGTCGCGGAAAAAGCTGGTGCCGAAATCGAAGACGATGAAATCGCCCATCATCTTGAGGAACCGTTCGTGCAGCGGTTTGTCGAATCCGAACTGGCGTTCCAGATCTTTGATGAATTCCGGATCGAGGCCTTGCGCGCCGCGATAGCCGCTATCGGCGGTTGATGCCGAGGCGGAGGCGGCGGAACTGCCGCCCGATACTTCGCTGCCGCCGCCGCTGATACGTCCGGTGGTGCCTGCGTCGGTGCCGGTGACCTCGGCGATGATCTGTTCGATCGGCCCGCCCGGGGCGAGCTGCACAATGGCGAAATTGATCACCATGATACCGATCAGGGTCGGGATCATCAGGGCAAGTCGGCGGATGATATAGGCAAGCATGCGGCTGGGGCGTCCCGGTTATTTCTTGCCGGGCGGCGGAAGCGCGCCGGGCGGTGGCGGCGGCGCGACGCCGTTTTCGATCATCTGCGCCTTGGCGGCGTCATACCACCAGGTGTCGAGCACCCCCATGTCGTATTTCGGCGATATTGCGGGCCGGCCGAACTTGTTCCAATAGGCGACGTTGTGCGCGTCCTTGTACCATTGGGTGACCAGATAACGGTTCCACATGATGACACGGTCCAGCGCGCGCACCGCGGTGATCAGCGCCGGGCGCGTTTTCGCCGCGACGACATTTTCGATCAGCGCGTCGACGACCGGGTTTTTCACACCGCCGATATTGAACGAACCGGGTACGCCGGCGAATTCCGAGCCGAAATAATTGCGTTGTTCCAGCCCCGGGGTCAGCGGTTGCGCAATGCGCCGGATCACGATGTCGAAATCGAAACTGTCCTGGCGCCGTTTGAAGTTCGACACATCGACGATACGAATCCGCGCCTGAATGCCGAGGCGTTTCAGATTGTTGATATAGGGCCCAATGATGCGTTTGAAACTCGCCTCGAAAAGCAGGAATTCAACCTCCAGCGGCGCGCCCGCGGCGTTTTTGAGGACGCCGTCCTGCACCTTGTAGCCGGCCTGTTTGAGTAGGCGGCTGGCCCGGCGCAGGCTCTTGCGAAGTTTGCCGCTCCCGTCGGTTTGGGGAGATGCGAACGGCGTGGTGAAGACCTCGTCCGGTATCGCGCCGCGGAATGGCTCCAGCAAGGCGAGTTCGTCTTTCGACGGCGGCGTTCGTGCGGCGAGATTCGAATTTTCGAACATCGAATTGGTGCGGGCGTACTGTTGGAAGAACAGTGTTTTGTTGGTCCATTCGAAATCGAAGGCGAGATCGATCGCGGTGCGGACCCGGATATCCTGGAATTTCGGGCGTCTAAGATTGAGGATGAAGGCCTGTACGCCTGACGGGGTTTCATCCGGCAGGACTTCGCGGACGACCAGCCCCTTATTGACCGGCGGCTCGTCATACTGGGTCGCCCATTGCCGCGATGTGAAATCCTCGCGGAAATCGTATTGCCGGGCGAAGAACGCCTGAAACATGACCTCGCGGTCGCGGTAATATTCGACCGTGATGTCCCTGAAATTATGGCGACCGCGATTCACCGGCAGGTCTTTGGCCCAGTAATCGTCGACCCTGCGATAGGTGATCGACCGGCCGGGTTCATATTTCGCAACCTTATAGGGGCCGCTGGCGAGCGCGGCCTCGAAGGTGGTTTTCTTGAACGCCACCTTGTCGTAATAGGCCTTGGACAGTACCGGCAGGGCGGCAAGCCGCGTCGGTAGGTCGCGGTGGGTACCGGGCTTGAAGGTGAATTTGACGCGGCCGGGTGCAGTCGCTTCGGCACGGTCGACGTCGCGGAAGGTCACGCGGTAGCGCGGGTGGCCGTCTTTTTTCAGGGCATTGAAGGTGAACACGATATCGGCGGCGGTGATCCGGGTGCCGTCATGGAACCTGGCGCGCGGATCGATATTGAACGCGACCCAGGATTTGTCCCCCGGCACGTCGACGGATTTTGCGACCAGCGCGTAATAGGAATCCGGCTCGTCGAAAGACCGCGCCATCAGCGTGTCGAACAGCAGGGCCTCCGCGAGGATTTCCTTGCGGCCCTTCAGGATAAACGGATGGACGGTCTCGAACGTATCGAGCCCCGGCACCATTATCGCGCCGCCCTTGGGCGCATCCGGGTTCACATAGCCGAAATGTGCAAAGTCAGGTCCGTATTTGAGATCGCCGAACACGCTCAGCCCGTGGCGGGCCGCGACGTCCTGGGCCAGTGCTGGGGCGGTCGGTGCGACGAGGGACGCCGCAAGCAGGGCCGCTGCGGCAAGGGAAAGCATATGTCGGTTCATCGTGCAGGCATCTTACGCGGCATCACCGGCGCACGTTAACGCTTTTTGCCGTTCCGTTTCAGCGCTGCTTCCTTGGCCGGGTCGATCCACCAGCTCATGCTGTCCGCACCGTATTTCGGATGTTTCGGAATGCCGAACTTGTTCCAATAGGCGATGCGGTCCATCTGGACGTGCCACTGGGGGATCACGAAGTGATTCCATTGCAGCACCCGGTCAAGCGCGCGCGTCGCCGTCACCAGCGAGGCGCGGTCGGTGTGGTCGACGATCTTCTGCACCAGATCG
>Ga0315331_10000252_pt1 | contig 35148 bp, 28 predicted proteins | sample M160m34915metaG_FD_203456 | JGI IMG/M metagenome (GOLD analysis project Ga0315331, IMG submission 203456) | Ammonia-oxidizing marine archaeal communities from Monterey Bay, California, United States - M1 60m 34915 | ecosystem: Environmental > Aquatic > Marine > Intertidal zone | place: USA...
CTACCCCTTCCTCTACGGAGGAACCGGCGGCGCTCACCCTGATGGACCTCGTCGAGGCGGTCAGCGAAGCCAGCGAGACCGAGGAGGAAGTCCTCGCGACCGTGACCTTCATGCTCCAATCCGGCCGCGTCCAGCTCTCACCGGACCAGGACGAACTCGCCTCGTCCTGCGGTTGATCGGGCTCGAAACCCTTCTCGGCGACGATGACTGAAGGTCCCTCTCCTCGCCCCGCACGGCTAGTCGCGCGACTCTGCCCCACACGAAGAGCAGTGCCCATAGAGTTCGTGCCGATGGCGCAGGATTTCGAATCCGTAGCGATCGGCGATCTCATGCTGGGTCCGCTCGATCATCTCGCACTCGAACTCCTGGATCTTGCCACACTTGATGCAGACCAGATGGTCATGATGCTCGTGCTCGATCTCGTAGCGGGTGATCCCGTCATCGAAATGACGCTCGGTCGCGAGACCCGCCTCCACCAGTAGCTTCATCGTGCGATACACGGTCGTGTATCCGATATTGGGGTGTTCCGCCCGGACGGCCTGATAGAGATCTTCGCTTGTCACGTGACGCTTGGCAGCGAGGAACGTCTGAAGAATCAGCTCCCGCTGCTTCGTCTGCTTCAGATGGTTCTTCTCGAGGTAGGCGGCCAGCGCCTTGAGCTCGATTTCGTGGGCCATGATTGCGAGGGTATCACTCCTGGCGGTCCCATTCTCGCGCCCAGACCGAACGAGCCCGAAAAGGGCACCAGAGGCCGATCCTGCACCTATTCGAGCAGGTCTTCCGCACGCGAAGCCAGATCGTCGTCGAAATCCTCGGCCAGCAGGCGAACCTGGCGCTTGAGGCCCCCTCCCAACTGGAGCTGGCCCCTTTCCTTTTGGTGGAGCAGGGCATCGAGAACCGCGACGCTCAGATCCTTCTCGCCGGCGTCGAGGAAGATGGACGCCAGTTCGGGGTCGACCGGAGCGCCGAATGCCTCAAAATAGGCCCGACATGCCGGAGGAAGCTCCGCGGTTCCATGGGTCGAACGCACTGCAGCCGCCCGTTCTTCGCCCTCCTGACCGCCCTTCTGATGGCCGAAGAGCGCGTCGGCCGCTTCGAGGGCCTGCTGAGTCTTCTGGGCCTGTTCGGCGCGAGCGCCGCCGCTCCGGGAAGGCGCCCCCACTCCGTCTCGGCGAAGGCGATCTCGCTCGCTGTAAGTCAACTTGCGGTGGTCATCACTCATCGGGGCCCCCGCTTGCCTCGTGTCTCTGCTTCGATCCATTCGCCGAAGAACTTTGCTGGCCGAGTTTGCGCTCGATTTCCACTCGGAGCAGCGAGAGATTCGTTCGTGCTGCCTGATTTTCGCAGTCGAGCGACAAGGCAGTCTCGAAGGCCATACGCGCTCGCTCGACGTCGCTTATTCGCCAATATGCGATGCCGAGATGGTTCTGTACCTCACTCGCTTCCGGAACGAGACGACTCGCCATCGTGAGCTCGTAGATCGCCTGGTCGAGATGCCCGGAGTCTAAAGACTCGGTTCCGCGCACATAGTACCTCCCTCCTTCGAGAGTGCGGAACGAAACGCTCTCACAGCCCACCGTGAACACCGCTCCCAAGAGCAGGACGAAAAGCGGAGCCCTCAAAAAACGTAGCCTCGCGATGACGATTCCTCGATTCACCACATTCGGTCTCCCTCGGACCCCGCGAGAGCGAACTCACGAGACGTACCGTCCTCTCCTAGACCCGGCCACTCCGGCAACATTGGTCCACGTCCGAAAACATCGCGCCCTGGGAATTCGAACCCTCTCGTAACCACGGACCACATCGGTGATCGCGCCAACAGACGAGCTAAAGCGTATCACTCTTCGCTCCAACCTCGCGTCGCGTGCCAGTTGCCGGTTCGATCTTCTCACCCAAGCAAAGGGTTTGTGGCATCCTAGGGCTAGGGCGAACCTTGGAACCTCTCGAAATGGAGCCGTCGATCTCATGACGATTTGGGTCACTGGAGCGGCCGGCTTTATTGGCGCCGCCGTCACAGCACGCTTACTCGAACGGGGGGGCGAGGTCATCGGCATTGACGCGATGAACGACTACTACGACGTCGCGCTGAAGCGCGCTCGGCTCGAGCGACTGCAAAGCCACAAAAACTATCATCACCTCGAGTTCGATCTCTGCGACCGGTCAACCACCGAAAAGACGTTCAGGGAACGAAAGCCGACCCACGTTATCCACCTCGCCGCTCAGGCAGGGGTCCGATACTCGATCGAGCATCCCCACACTTATGGCCAGTCCAACCTGACAGCTTTCTTGAACATCCTCGAAGGTTGCAGAGCCCACGACGTTCGACACCTCACTTATGCGTCGAGTAGCTCAGTCTACGGCGGAAACACGAAGACCCCTTTTTCGGAGCGTGATCCCGTCGATCACCCGATCAGCCTCTACGCGGCGACGAAGCGCGCCAACGAGTTGATGGCCCATACCTATTCGCACCTTTATGGGCTGCCGACGTCAGGCCTCCGCTTCTTTACCGTCTACGGACCATGGGGCAGGCCTGATATGTCACCCTTTCTGTTCGTGAAGCGTATTCTGGAAGGAACGCCCATTGACGTCTTCAACCACGGAGACCATCAAAGGGATTTCACCTATATAGACGACATCGTCGAAGGTGTGATCCTCACGAACGACCATCCCGCTACCGCAGACGCATCTCATGATGCGCAGGCGCCCAATGCTGCGACGAGCGATGCGCCCTTCCGTATCTTCAACATTGGCTGCGAACGGCCCGTTGAGCTGCTGCGCTACATCGAAGTGATCGAAGAATGTACGGGCAAAAAGGCCATCAAGAACATGCTGCCCATGCAGCCAGGCGACGTTCGAGCCACCTACGCCGATGTATCCGCAATCGCAGATGCGGTGGGCTATCGACCACGCGTTCCCTTAGAAGAGGGTATGAAGAATTTCGTCGACTGGTACCGCGACTACTATGGCAATTGACCCGAAGCGGACGGTCCTCATCAAAACCACCTCACCGATCCCACACTACGGCTCAGAAGCGTCGCTGGAACTCGGAGACCTGCTCTTCGGGAACAAAGAACGTGTTCCGAGAACAACTGTCGATGGATTCTCCAGTCTTTCCGTGAAACAAGCTGTAGCCGCTTCGAGTAAAGAGAGAGGCCATCTCTTCTGCCACTTCACGCCCCACCTCAACGTAAAAATTGGGCCGGCATTCTGAAAGCATGCGCTCCCCGCCCTGCATGACCATCAATTCCGCGCCCTCGACGTCAATCTTCACGAGGTCCGGCGCAGGGAATACGTCGAGTAAACGGTCGAGCGACGTGGTGGGAACGTATTGAATCTCTCTGACGCCTCCCATTTGATCGCGGCCTCCGGCGGAACTCAGCGCATTACTTGCTCGCCCCCTCATTGCGACCTCGAAAGTCTCGACGGAAACGTCTCTTGAAAGCGCTACGGGTACCACTCGGATATCACGATCTCGATTCCCTTCCAGACGCGTCGAGCGACGTAAAAGATTTGCGAGCCATGTATCGGCCTCGATACAGACGACGGTCCCCGTCTTCACGACCGCAGAAGCGGCGAAGGTAAATACACCGACGTTCGCCCCGACGTCCCAAGCATTCGCGCCTGGCTGCAGAAAACGCTCGGCTATTTGAATCAAGTCGACGTCGAACGCGTCAGGCCCCGGCTTCAGATACTTCAGCTGAGCATCGGGACTGATCAAGATCGGAATCGACTCCCCGCCTACTCGAAGGCGACGACGGAGGACTCGACCACGCGCGATACGCTCGATGAGGGTCCGGGCGACTTTTAAAACAGATTTCACGACCGACCTCCGCTCACGACGACCCGTGCTCTAAGCCACGACCCAACTGATCACGAGATGCCGAGAGCGCATCTGTGATCATATGATCGTAAAAAGATTCGGGACACAGCCAATCGAGCCAGAGCTGTCGATTCCCGACTTGCAGCTCGCGCAGATCGTCGTCCGAACGATCAGCGTGGAATTGGGCGAGAATCTCGCCAACTCGATCCAAATCTGACTCGTCGACCCAAACACAATGCCGCTTCCAGTCGATTCGATCCGCAAATGGCAGCGCGCAGTCCGTGTCTACGAAGACAGGTATTCGTCCAATCGACAAGATTTCGTAGAAACGAAATGAGTAGTTTCCCATCCCTCGAAGAGACAACGCGTAGGGAGATTCGGATAAATTCGTCAGGAATTCCTTCCGTGGATCCGCGTCCTTGACCTCGGACGCGTTGAATCGAGTCCTCTCAATGAATCTAGGTTCAACTTGCGACGAGCGACGCAGCAGCCGAAGCGTGCGATCTCTCAACGCCAGCCCATGCACCTTCTCCCGCCGCCCGGTCAGTTTATAGAGGACCCTATTCCATCGGCTGCCGACGAATCCGCAAAATCCGATCGCAGGTAGATCGCCTCTCCCGACGGTCTCCATCCCGCCGACTTCTTCAGAGAGGTCTCCGACGAAAGCCGGCATCGCTCGTTCACAGGGGCGCATTCGCGAACGATAGATAGACGTTCGATAGATCCAGCCCCACGAGAGATCCACCTCGGCAGGGTCATCGTTCGGACGAAAAAAAATACATGGCAGATCCCGCGCGCGCGCCTTCTTCGAAACTTCTTCGCACTCAGGTCCCGGCCTGTGGCGGAGGCCATAAACGACGAGGTCCGCTTCCTCAAGGCTCGATGCCGACCAACCACGCTTCTTCGCATGCGCGGCCGTCTCGGGGAATTGCGAGTCGTCCCCCGTCAAGCCGAGTGCAATCGCGAGCCTGTTCTTCGTCTCGGAAAGATTCTCGCCGGCGAAATGAATCCGAGTCATCGCTTGGCCCGCAATCCTGTACTCACTCACCCTCGCGGAGAAGTGAATCGAAATAGGCGATTGTTTTCGTGAGTCCCGTCCTGAGGTCGACTGTGGGCTCCCAGCTCAGATCTCGCTTCGCCTTCGTGATATCTGGACATCGACGAACCGGGTCGTCGGACGGTAACGGTTGATGAACGATTTCCGATTTCGACCCGGTCAAATCGATCACCAAATCCGCAAGCTCTCGCATCGTGAACTCCGACGGGTTACCCAAATTCGTAGGCCCGGTAATCTCCGCATCGCTCTCCATCAAGCTAATCAGCCCTCTGATCAGATCGTCCACATAGCAAAAAGATCGCGTCTGCTGACCGTCACCATAAATCGTGATCGGATCACCCAGAAGAGCCTGCACGATAAAATTCGACACGACTCGGCCATCGCCAGGATCCATGCGCGGGCCATAGGTGTTGAAGATGCGTGCCACTTTGATTTCGAGACCTGCTTCACGGTGATAATCGAAGAAGAGCGTCTCGGCACACCTCTTTCCCTCGTCGTAACACGAACGCAGGCCGATCGGGTTTACGTGTCCCCAATATTCCTCCTGCTGAGGGTGAACTTCCGGATCTCCGTATACTTCGCTCGTTGATGCCTGTAAGATTCGCGCGCCTAACCTCTTAGCCAATCCCAACATGTTGATGGCGCCATGGACGCTCGTCTTCGTCGTTTGAATCGGCGTATGCTGATAGTGCGGCGGCGATGCGGGGCAAGCGAGATTGAAAATACTCTTCGCTTCTAAATAGAGCGGAAATGTCACATCGTGGCGAATGACTTCGAAGAGCGGATCATTTTGCAAATGCGCAATGTTTCGCTTCGACCCCGTGTAGAAATTATCTACGCAGAGCACTTCGCATCCCTGCTCTAGGAGTCGGTCGCATAGATGCGACCCCAGGAACCCCGCTCCTCCAGTCACAACGACCCTGCGCGGACGATGGCGGCTCTCTGCGAGGGGACTCTTCATTTCTCAGCGCCTCTCTGCTCAGTCAGAAATATTCTCGAACAAAGGTCGGCTGGGAGAGCACGTCGATCCCGCTGATCCCCTCGCCATTCCCCAAAACACCATATCGTGATCTTCGACCGAACGGAGACGACTCTTTTCCCTGTCAGCGGCTGCAAGCGACAAAAATTTCGCCGATCGACCACAAACACGCAACCCGAAGGCACTCGAGAGAATCGCGGACTCAGTCGTCCCGAGCGCCATCAACGCGATATCGCAGAGCCTCGAGTCCCTCCGCGGTCGCCTCACAAGGGCCAAACTCAGTCAAGAGCTTCGTCACAAGCCTGGCAGGAGTGACATCGAAAGCCGGATTGACCGCCGGGCTCCCCGCTCTGAACAACTCCACCTCTGAAATTCTCCCCTCTCGGTCGAGGCCTCGGGCAAAGCGTACCTCGCCGGCATCTCTTTCCTCGATCGGAATCGATTCAACACCATCGGTCAGCTGCCAGTCGATCGTTGAGTACGGCAGCGCCACGACGAAAGGCACCTCGTTGTCGGCCGCGGCAAGCGCCTTGAGATACGTTCCGATCTTGTTGCATACGTCTCCGGTGGAGGTCGTTCTATCCGTGCCGACGATAACGATGTCCACCTCGCCTTTTTGCATCAGGTGCCCACCAGCGTTATCGACGATGACCGCGTGATCCACGCCGTGCTCGAGTAATTCGAAGGCCGTCAGCGATGCACCCTGATTGCGTGGTCGCGTCTCGTCCACCCACACGAAGACGTCGAGGCCGGAGTCATACGCCTTGTAGACAGGCGCGAGGGCGGTCCCCCAATCAACCGTCGCAAGCCACCCGGCGTTGCAATGCGTCAGGATTTTGAGAGGGCCCGGACGCTTCTTCGATGCGAAGAGTTCTTCGAGATAGGAAAGGCCGAATGAACCAATCCGCTCATTCGCGGAAACGTCTAACTCACAAATCGCGTCCGCAGTCCTCCAGGCGGCATCCGCTCGTTCATGAACGCCGAGCTCACGGACCACTTCGATCACGCTATCGACAGCATGACGAAGGTTGACTGCAGTCGGGCGAGTCGCCGATAGGCGCTTGCTCGCCTGTTTCAGAGCCTCATCTTCAGCCTGGTGGTCTAGGGCAAGCGCTAGGCCATAAGCCGCGGTCGCTCCGATCAAAGGAGCGCCGCGTACCCGCATCGTCTCGATGGCCTCCGCGGCCGCCTCCAGGTCCTCCAACTCGCGGATTTCCAAGCGATGCGGCAGCGCCGTCTGGTCGATGATGTTGACTGCTCGACGCCCGGGCTCCCTCCAAATGGACCGATATGGCTTCCCGTCGATCTTCACGGGGCTCAGTCACCCTCGAATTCGCAAAGCGAATGAACCTCGCAGCCCGCCGACTTCAACCGCTGCATCCCTCCAAGTTCCGGAAGCACGACGACAAAGCCACACCTCTTGACGACTCCACCGCATTCCCGGACGAGTTCCACCGCGGCTCCCGCTGTTCCTCCGGTCGCCAGCAGATCGTCGATCACAAGAACTTCCTGCCCCTCCTCCAGAGCGTCTTCATGAATTTCGATCACGTCGGTCCCGTATTCGAGCTCAAAGGCCCGGGAAATCGTCTTCCCGGGAAGTTTCCCGCGCTTTCGGATCGGGATGAATCCCACACCCAGCTCCATCGCCAGCGGAGCGCCGAAAATGAAACCACGGGCCTCAATTCCCGCCACGATCGCAGGAGGAGCCTCGCGATAATGGCTGGCGAGTTCTTTGATCGACCGACTGAGTCCTTCGGGAGAGAGCAGCAGTGTCGAGATGTCGCGAAATTGAATCCCCGGCTTTGGATAGTCCGGGATCGTACGAATCAGCTCTGCGAAAAAATTCGGCCCGCGGCCTCCGGCTTGCGCCGAAGAAGTGGGGAGTCGAATGTCCGGATCAGGCTCGTTTTGAACGAGATGATTCGACGGCGTAGTCAAGCGCGGCAATCAAGTTCTCCATATACGAATTGATGTTGAAGCGATTCTTCACGATCCACTTCGAACGTGCTGCCATGCTCGAACGCTTAGCTTCGTCATCGAGCAGCTCAGCGATACGATCGTGCAATGTCTCGAGGTCTCCGGTCTCGATCCGGTAGCCATTCTTCCCTTCCTCTACGAGGTCTACCTCGCAACCGTCGGCCTCGGCGCTGACGACCGGAAGGCCATGAACCAGCGCCTCTGACACTGCAAGGCCACCGAGTCCGGGCAAGACGAAGATATCTCCGATCAAGAAATAGGCGCTCACGTCGTCGATCACTTGACCGGTAAAGAGCACATCCGGGGTACCGGCGTTCGCAAAATGCGATTCAAGGGTCGAGCGGTACGCACCATCTCCAACGATCAGCAGACAGAGATCCGGCCTCGACTGCTTCAGTCGGGCGTAGACCTGTCCCAAATCTTCGAGGCGCTTGCCTTCAGTCAGAGCCCCCACGAAGAGTAGAATCCGCTTTCCAGCCAGTCCCAACTCTTCTTTCAAACCCAGACTCCGCTCCCGAGCGGCCTCCATTCGTGCATTCGCCAAGTCCGTATCGATGCAATTCACCGCCCTAAACTGCTTTGCCGGGTCGTAACCATTTCGTTGAAAGTAGTCAATCGCCACACTGCTATACCCGAGCAAGGCACTCGACCTGCGCTCCATCCAACGCACGAGCGAACGAAAGAGCCGCTGCGGAATCGACAATGACGTCTCGGAGCGCCTGAGCTCACCGAGCGTCCACCATACGATGGGCGTTCCGGTCAGAAAGGCATACAGATAGACCAGCACGTTATTGACGATATTGCTGCCACCCTCAGCTAGGATTACGTCTGGCTTTTCTCGAGCTAGTTCCAGCGGGAGTGTCGGGCAGAGCGGGGTCGGAGCAGAACGATCACTGCCTCCAGGGAGCCGAAGTCGGATCGTGAAAAGTTCCCGATGAGAGAACCCACTCAGATCGCGGCTATTCACCGCTTTCGTCCCAACAAAATCGGACCCGTGCAGGGCTACGAAATCTATCCCCTCAGCGCCATCAAGCCGCCTGAAAACCGGGACACGCCAGTGCTGAAGGACCCTGTACGTGAGTACGACTTTCATGCGCACCTTCGGCAGCCGCGGCGACTCCGAGGAGCCCCGAAAAACGGCGAGTCTACCAGGGTAGCAAGAATGATGAAAACGCCGGAAGGTTATGTGCGATCCACATTCCTTCATTTTTGCCAAAAGGCTACCGATGGGAAAGCCGTGGGCGAAGCATCCATCTAGCAAGCCAAGAGGCGGTCAAGGAGTCCCCTTGGAACGATCATCTTCGCTTCGGAATTGGGCTCCAGAACCTCTCCGTCAGCTGTGGCGGCTAGGGCGACATGGCGTTTTTTGGGCTCGCAACCAAGTGGCCCGCCCTCATCCGAGCCCCGTTTTCGTGCTGGGCAACCAAAAGTCGGGGACGAGCGCGATCGCGGCGTTGCTCGGACACCTGACGGGGCTGTCCACCGCGATCGACCTCCGTCGGGAAGTGGGTCGCCAGATCTACCCGACAATCGTAAGAGGGGAAATCAGTTTCGACGAACTGATCAGGAGGAACCGTCTGGATTTCTCACGGGCCATCGTAAAAGAGCCCAACCTCACCTTCTTTTACGACGATCTAAGGGAGCGCTATCCGAGCTCTCGTTTCGTCTTTGTCGTGCGACACCCGGCCGACAACTTGCGAAGCATCCTGAACAGACTCTCGATCGACGGCGATCTGCCAAAGCTGGAACAGCGTCATCGAGACAACGTCGACCCCGGCTTCGACCTCGTCCTGAACGGGGCTTGGATGGGTTTGGTCAGTGGCAGTCACTACATTGATCGCCTCTGCGCGAGGTGGAATGCATGCTGCGACGTCTACCTACAGAACAAGCAAGCTTTCGAGCTCATCCGCTACGAGGATTTCGTTGCCGATAAGATCTCGTCACTGACCGGCTTGGCCGAAGCGACCGACCTGGCGCCTCGATATGACATTCGAAATCAGATAGATCGCCCCTTCCAAAGATCCGGCCAGCGAGACGTGGATCTCGCGGATTTTTTCGGAACAAACCTTCGGCGAATCACGGAAAACTGCGGAGGGAAAATGAATTCGATGGGATACCCGGTCGGAGATCACGAGACCGCCCTTGTCTGAGAAAAAGCTCCGCATCCTGGTGGTGACGAACAACTACCCCAGCCAGCAACACCCTCATGTCGGTACGTTCGTAGCCGCGCTTGTCGAAGAATGGGTTCGAATCGGTTCCTCCGTGACCGTGCTGGCACCTCGGGCCTTGAGGAGCACACAGGCTCTCCGGCAATGGTGGTCCCCGACCCTACCCTCTCCATCGCAACCGCTCGTCGCACAACCTCCTTTTCTCAGCTTTTCTGCTCGTCGACTCACTCCTTTCGGGGGTTCCACCCGAAGTTGGACACAGACCAGCTTCGAAAGAGCAGCCTTGCGAGCAACGCGGAAAATGAAGCAGGAATTCGACGTGATCTACGGTCACTTTCTTTATCCCGGCGGCGCAGCGGCCGCTCGGATCGGGCGGGAGCTCGGATTACCCGCGGTCGTCGCCCTCGGCGAGTCGTCCATGGAGCACTGGATCAGGGAGTTCGGCTGGGCACGGGCCCGTCGCGATCTCGATAACTTGAATGCAATCGTGTCGGTCTCACTCGAAAATGCCGATTGGATCAAGGAGAAATTCGATATCCCCTCAGAGAAGATCACCGTCGTACCTAACGCCGTCGACACGAACAGGTTCACTCCCATGGATCGTTCCGATGCCAGAAAGCAGCTCGGGTTGCCAAGCGACCGCTTGATCGGCGTCTTCGTCGGCCATTTCATAGACCGCAAAGGGCCTCTGCGGGCGCTCGACGCGATCAATCGAAACCCCAACGTCTCGGGCGTCTTCCTCGGCAGTGGCCCCCAAGTCCCAACGGGAGATGCGGTATTACACGCAGGCCACGTTCCACATGCCGAGATACCCATATGGTTGTCAGCTGGAGATTTCTTCATTTTTCCGACGCTCGCAGAGGGCTCGCCGAACGCGGCCATCGAAGCAATGGCGTGCGGCTTGCCCGTCGTGTCCTCCAACATTCCTTCGCTGCGCGAAACCGTCTCTGAGGCAGAGGGGCGTCTCGTCGACCCCGAGTCCGCGGATGCTTTGGCCTCCGCCGTCCGCGAGCTCGCTGAGAGTCCAGATCTCCGTGCGCAACTCGCGAAAGGTGCCCTTGAACGAGCGCGCCGATTCACGCTTCCGAAACGTGCCCGGCTAATCCACGGTACACTCGAGGCGTTGACCCGCGACACGCCCACGTCGACCTAAGACCACAGCTGCGAGGACTTTCGCCCGCAATCCTGCGCTCATATGGGTCCTCAAGGGCCTCTCTCGATTGGTCGATTCTCCCTCGACCACGAGTTCGATATCCTCCGCTCAGTTTTTACGCCTCGAGCCAAACAGGTGCCAAAAGACGTGATTCTCAAGCGACGGAAGGCGTCCGCGCAGTGAGCCTCGCCCAAATACTCCTAGCCTTTATTTTCGGATCCTTGAGCGCAGGCTTCATGCTGGTTCATCCCATCGGCCCCGCGTTGATTCTGCTCGCCGTCACTCCCTTCGACGCCATCTTCTTCAATATTTTCGGGTGGGTAGGTAACGCCGTTACCTACCCACCCGTCGTTTTGATGCTCTTGAAGAATCAGCCGAGCGTATGGGGCCGAATGTTCTTTGGGAGCAAAATCCAAGCCACCGCAGCCGCCTTCATCCTCGTGCTCGCGATCTCTCATCTCGTGTCGACAAGCTATTACGGCAGCGACATGTTGATTGAATACGCGAAAAAAATGACCTTGCTGATTCTGCTGGGCGTCTTCGCCTACTCCATGCGCACCACGGAAACGCTCGAACTCAGCATAAAAACGCTGGTTGTCAGCATGACGCTCTTCGTGCTCCTGAACATGATCGATTTCTACTTGGGTATTCGGATTCTCCCCACTGGATCGGGAGAGGTAGACGGCGTTGGCCTCATCGATGTCGAATTCGAGACGTATCTGACCAACTCTTTCCGCTTCAAGGCACCAGGGCTTCCCATCAATCGGTTTTCCAACTGGCTGCTCATGCCCGCAATCCTCTCGGTCGGTTGGCTTTTCGCCACCAGAACGCTCCGGGCGCGGGTCATCGCCGCAACATGCGTCATCGTGCTCGCCCTCGGCCAAGCGGCCATTCTGTCTCGAGGGGGATTCATCGCCTTCGCCGCCGGGCTCACAATTCTTCTCCCGACCGTGTTCCGCTTTCGCGTTCAGACGGTTGCCGGTCTCGCGCTAATTGCAGGAGCAATCCTTTTTGTCGGCTCTCAAGCATCCTCATCTCTTGGCGTCGATCAGGCCTTTGGAACACGATTCGACGCACAGAACGTCGCTGCGGCCAGCGTGGGGCGACTCGACAGGGTGAAAGCCGGTCTTCAGGTCTTCGCCACCTCGCCTGTAATCGGCGTGGGAGATTCGCACTTCACCGCGATATCCGAGCAATACCTCGAACTGAAACGCGGCGGCAGAGGCTCCCATAACGCCTACCTGCAAGTTTTGGCCGAGTCGGGAATCATCGGCTTCATCCCCTTCATGATGTTGCTTTTCATGACCGGCCAGCGCCTCCTCTACGACGATCGTCGCCTACCCGATGCCTTCAATCGCTGGCGCCCCTACTTTCTCGCGGCGTTCGCCTCGCAACTCGTCCACAACATGGTCCACGACTATCAATTCGAGCGCATGTTTTGGATCAACATCGCGTTTGCTGCTGCGATGGAACAGGCCGCCTTCTTCTACGCCGCCCAGCGACCCAACGCTGATTCGGGCGCCTTCGACCCGAGCTCACTCACGGAGTCACAGCCACCTGCCCGCGGCTCGAGCTTCGCATGACGACTCCGAGCGAGCAGAGCCCTCTCCATTCCGTCATGCTGTTGCTGAAATTTCCGCCACACTTCGCAGGCGGAGGATTGCAGGCCTCACGCCTCATGGAGGCGCTCAGCCTGGAGAACGTCCGTGTCACGACCCTGACCTCGGCTCTTCCGAACCACGGGACCCCCCGAGTCGAAGACGCCTATGGCGGAAAAGTTCGACGATTTCGAACGTGGGGCTCCGTCGGCTTGTCGAATCATCTCCTGGGTTTGCAATCTGCGCTTTGGTTGATGCGACACCCTCGCTGGGACATCCTTCATATTCACGGCTATTCCTACTTTGCCGTACTCCCGATTCTCGTCGCTCGCCTTTTGAGGCGGCCAATCCTCTTGAAGACGACGGTGCTGGGATCCGATGGAGCCTTCATCCAAGGAAGACGTTGGTTCAGCCGCTGGCTGCTGGGGGCGTATCGAAAAGTCGACCTCATCATCGCACTCTCCAAGGCACTCAAACGAAACCTCGAAGACGATCGGGGCGTTGAGTGCCGCGTCGAGCAGCAGTCCAATGGCGTAGATACGCAATTTTTTCGACCCGCCTCCGAAGGGGAGCACCGCGACGGGAGGAGGCAACTCAATCTCCCTGACAATGCGCGGCTCGTCATTACGTGTGGAGAGATCAACCCCAGAAAGAATTTCCTGCAGCTCATTCAAGCCCTGCAGTATCTCAATCGAGATCCCGTCGTCATCCTGATCGCCGGGCCATCGGATCGGGACCCCGAGTACCTCAAGCGTGTAGAAGAAGAGAGCGAACGGTGCCCCTCGAATCACGAGGTCAGAATCCTCGGCCAGCTCGACCCCGCCGAGCTCGCTTCCCTTCTCAGGCTCGCGGACGTCTTCGCCTTACCCTCAAGGGCAGAAGGCATGCCTAACGCCGTGCTAGAGGCTCTAGCGAGCGGCGTGCCTTGCCTCGCAACGAATATACCCGGATCGATCGATATTCTGGAGAGAGGCGGCGGGGTCCTCGTCCCACTCGACGATCCCCGCGCGACCGGCGAAGCGCTCGACGGGTTACTTTCAAACGAAACCCGAAGGGCGGAGATGGCTCACGCCGCTCGAGAGATCGCGGAGAAGCATTTCGCTTTTGATCGCGTCGCCACTCGATATCGCGCATTCTACGATGGAATCGTCCAGCAGCGCTGAACCAGAACACGGACCGAGGCGGAGGGAGCATCCCGCTAAATGAGCTTTTTCCGAAACGTCATGACGACGTTGTCGTCTTCGGTGTTGTCGATACCGATCGCAGTTGCTTCGAGCGTCCTTCTAGCTCGCGGCCTGTCAGTCTCGGACCGAGGCGTCTACTCCTTGGCGACAACTTTTGCCGCACTCGTCGCGGTACTGATGCACCTCTCCTGGGGTGCGGGATCAATCTACCGGCTCAAACGAGCTGGGTCGCAGCCTGCTTCGGTCGCCTCCCTCGCTCTACTCAGCGCCATGTCCCTCGCCTTGATCGGCGTCGGAGCCTGCCTCATCGCACGAGACGTGCTGATTGACTCTTTCTTGCCGGGTGTCTCCCGTCCGATCTTTTCGATTGCCCTCATTCTCATGGCAATTACGATCGCCTCTACGATTTTTAGCAACCTCGCGCGGGGAATCGATCGATTCGGCATCGCGAATTTTCACACCCTCTTCAGTGGAATCATCTCATTTTCGTTGTTGGCCTACGTGATTCTCGGGCGCAACGGTGGCGTCCTCGACGCCATCGCAGCGCTTGCCGTCGCGCAGGGGATCGCGGGTTGCATTCTGATCGGAGCCGTGTTGTATCGAACCGGATTCCAAATCAAGCCCTCCCCACTCGAGGCGGTTGAAACACTTCGCTTCGGCATCAAAACACACGTACAAAACGTCGCGGGACGTGTCCACGAACGGCTCGACCTCTTCCTGATCGCTTTCTATCTCGAAGACACACGGCAGGTCGCGTTCTACACGATTGCCGTAGGCCTCATTTCGCGCGTGAAAATCATCCCCGATTCCATCGGCAAAGTGCTCTTCCCGCGAATCGCGGGCGACTCTCCTGAACAGGCCGCCGCATTCACAGCCTTCGCCTCGAGACACTCTCTTCTCTGGGTCACACTCATCGCTCTCGGGCTTCTCGCGCTTGGCCCCGTGCTTATTCCCGTCCTATACGGGCCAAGCTATTCAGCGAGTGTGCTGCCTTTCCTGACGCTCCTGCCAGGCGCTGTCATGTTGACGATCTACAAAATCTTCGCGCGATACTTTATGGCGACGGGGCATCAGCGCGTGAACGTCGCTTCTCAATGCCTCGCGACGGGCCTCAACCTCGCCCTCAACGTCGTATTCATTCCGCAGTTTGGCATTTTGGGCGCGGCGATCGCCAGCTTGATCTCCTACTCGTTGTCGACCTTCATCGTCGCCATTGTCTTCGTACGAAAGACTCAGATTCCATTCAAACAAACGATCCTGATCGACAGAGACGACCTGAAGATCTACGCAGACCGGATAGCGAACCTGATTCGCCGTTGAGGATCAGCCTGCTGAGATACGAAGCCTGCCAAGACCCGATCGAGGTCGTCCATCATCAGCGGCCTGTCGAACCCGGCTCTGATCTAAGACGAGCTGGACCAGAGATCATTCACGATTCGTGTCAGAACAGAATGGGCGCAACCGTGCCCCGAAGTAAGAAGGGGCTTTTCGACACTCAACCAGCCTTTGAGAGCACTGCCTTTTGAAATGTCTAATAAGAAGAGTCGGCTTGATGGCGACCTTGCTTTCGTCGAACTCCGCAAGAAAAGGCACGCTAGGGCCGCCAGGCAAGCTCCCCAAGGCGGCTCATCAAATCCGAAAGCCCCATTTGAATCGCCTCGACCTCGGTCGAACTCAAACGAGCATAGGCCTCGCCGGAAGCTCCTTGCACGACTGAAATCGTCTTACCCGAAACCGCTCGGACGCCGCGCCCTTTCACGTTCGGACGATCTCTCATCGGTAGAGACGACGTCGGAGCGCCGATATCGAGCCAAGCGCTCAACCCCCTAATGTATTCGGCGTCGCGACGGACCATCTCGTCATAGTCGATCAAAAGGCAATCGTCGGAAAATTCCTCGATCGCCTCGAGAAACGCCTCGTGGATCGTTCGATAGAACTCGATCGCTTCCTCGAGAGAAGACTCCGCGAAGAGAGACCACTTCCGTCGTATCCCTTCCACATTTGCAACTGGATCTCGAAAGATCGCGACGAATCGAGAGTCCGGAAAAGCCTCCTTGAGCTGTCGCGCCCGCACGAGGTTCGCATTCGGCCCCTTGTCGACGATCCACTCACTCGACCGAAATGCACGACGACGGTATAGCCTGCTCAAATCCGACCGGGCCGCCGTCACGTCCCAGCTGGCACTCACATCCAACGCTCGAGTGAGAGCAGCGACCGATGCGTAGCTATCGGTTCGCGGCATATGCAGAAAGGAGGAACGCGAAATCTGCCGGGCACTCTCGGTGACGACCCCCGCCGTCTCCAACCGCTGACCCAGCAAGAGAGCCAAGAGCGTCGTGCCGCTTCCCATGGCCCCAGCCACAAAGATCGGCCGATAATGACGACGACCATTTCGGAACCCATTCACCCCATGACGAACCCCATCCAGTCCCGGCTCGAGGAACCGATAGCGAAGAAGGGCGCTCCAACGTCCGGAGTGACTCGGTTCCGTCATGGGAGCGGAAGGTAGCTTTAGACCGAATGGCGGGGTAGGCCATACGGAGGCTTGCCCATTACTCTCCGCAGGGCTGCGGCAGTACGAGCAGGTATCCTCGATGAGGAGGAGAGCGAATCATGCGCACACTCCGAGACTCGGACTCTCGAGCAGGGCGGAGCTGGTTTTCTCGACTGGCAGTGACGCTCATCGCCGTCTGCGCACTCGCCCCGGTTGCCCGCAGCGAATTGGTGTTCCATGCGAGCTTCGAGGGGGGATCAGACGCCCAAAGTCCATCCGGCATCGTGCGTGCCGATCGCGCGCTCTCGCCCGAAGACCCGCCCAAATCCATCGGGGATCGCATCCCGGGCAGACTCGGACATGGACGTGTCTTCAAACAAAATTCTCAATGGGGATTCGATGCCCGGAACCACTATTCCCCTCGCGCCGGTACCCTCGCATTTTTCTTCAAGCGCGGTCAAGACGATTACCCGATCGATATCTTTCAAGTCGAACAGCACACTTCTCTGGCAAGAACACCCCACCTCAGGGTGACACTCGACGGCGATCAACTCGTCGTGCGCTTTTCGGTCCCACCAGAGTCCTCCGTCGTCCTACGCACGAAATGGCCGCAGGACCCAACCGGGAGTGAAGGCGACCGCTGGACCCACCTCGCCCTGACCTGGGACTCAACCCAAGGCATCCGGGTCTATCAGAACGGGAGCCAAATCGCCGCGAGCGAGCCGTCTCAATCTTGGCGCCTCGTCGGCCTCGAGCCGGAGCGAATTATCTTTCCGGCCGGGAAGTTCTTGCCCCAGAGCGCATGGGTAGCATTCGATGAACTGATGATTTACGACCAGCCACTCGCACCCAACGAAGTCGAGCGGGTCTACCGAAGCGCGCGGCCAGTCATTCAGAACACCCGATTAGGGCCTAGCCCGAGAGCCGAAGACTATGGCTGGGAGGGTGCTCCTGCTGGTCTCCCGATCATTTGGTCGTCCGATGCCGATGCGCACCTCCCCCTGCAGCAGGTCGGAATCTCTGACGCGAGAAGTCGCGGCGGGGACTGCAGCCACGTCGGCGATGGCCGACCCACGGAGGGGTGGCCGGAATGCGGTCGCCGATCCGGAAAATCCGAGACGCTCGAAGTTCTCACCGACCGCCCCTTTGACACCATCGTCATAGACGGACGCTTCGAGGGAAAGATCACGACCAAAGGCAATCCCGACGGTACGTCTCTGGACGGGAAAAGAATCCGCTCGACAGTCCAGCTGTCCAGCGCCAGCTCCAATGCCGCGACGTTTGTGCCAAGGAAGAGTCGCCCCTCGGTGGCCCTCATCGGAGAACTCGACTTCTGGCGTCGCCAAAATCCCAAGACTGGCGCAGCAGACACGATGCCCGATCCAGGGACGGCTCATTTTCAAGAAATACCTGCATGGAAAGCGTCCGAAGTCTTCGAATATCAGTGTTCAACTCGACTCGGCATCGGATCGATTCATCTCGACCTGTCCATCGATGCACCCTTTGAATCCACTCAAATAAGGGTACGGCTCTTCGAACCCCTCGATTCCAAGCGAAGTCTTGCGTCTCTGGATTTGGCTTTGCCAGCTTCTCAGCGAGCCACTCCGCATCGTCTCGTGCTTACACTCGACGTACTCGATCGTGTATGTCTTCCCGGAGATCGCATCGCAGTCGAACTGACCCCGTCCACCTCGCTACGCGTTGCCCTTCCCGACCACGAAAGGGTCCTCGCATTCTCTGCCGTCACCGACGCAAAGCAGGAATTCGTCTCGCGGGAAATCCTATTCGCAAAGTCACGCTACCGAGGTCTCTCCGAACCGAGGCCATGGACTTTGAGCCGTCGTCCCGAAGTGGAACTCGCCCGCAACGGATCAGTAGCGGCCCGATTTTTCGAGGCACTCGAAAGGCTCCGGAGCGTCGCGCCCGGGGATCGCTACGTCGAGACCTTATGGTTCGTCACCCACCGAGATGAACGGAATGCCAGTCGGATCCTCCCGTCAGCGGTTGAAGGTTTCGCCAACGCGCCCGAGTGGGCCTTGCTCCAGCGCGAGTTGGACCGCAGGCTCCGACGCGTAACCGATTGGTGGATCCAAGTTCGCCAAAACGCCGATGGCAGCCTCGGTGGTGGCTGGGGCGACGACACGGACTTCATTCAGAACTTTCCGATGCTTGCCTTCATCAGGGATGTCGACGGACGACTCGCCGCTTCCGCTGCCCAACTCGCCGATGGCCTCTTTCACGCCGGACAACTCCAGGGCGGTCTGAATAAAAAAACACGAGACACCCTGCACGCGTACGAGGAGGGAATCAACGCGCAGATCGTCGCGGCCCAGCTGAATCCCGGAAAGCCGCGCTTCCAGGAGCGCATCCGCGTTTCGGCGGAAGCAGTGCGAGAGCGCCTCATGGCGAAAGATTCAAAAGGCCGCCTTCGTTTCCGTTCATCGTACTTCGGTTCCGATGAGGTCAGAACACGCAAAAAGTGGGGTTACGATCAGACTCGCAACGTCCTGATGCTGCACCCCGCGCTCCACCTAGCATTTACGGAAGGCGACGCGACCTCAATTCAAATCGCTCGCGACTGGGCGGCGGGCTGGCTGGACTTGTGGAACCAGGATCACGAAGGCGGCAAGCGAATCGAGCGTACGCTACTGGACGGTTCCGTCGTCGGCAGACGCGGTGGCCCCCCAGAACCCGCTTTCTACGACTTACTCCTCGCCCTTGGGGAGCTCGATCAGTCCGCAGTCTCTTCAAATCTGGTCGACGTGCTCCGCGGAAGCAGGCCATTGCCGGTGGGAATCACCCGAACACCGAGTTTGTTTCCACTTCTGGTCGGCAAATCGCCTGCGGCGCTGCTCGCCTGGGCACATAAGGCACGGCTCGATCGGCCCGCGGACGACGATCTCGGAAAACAAAGCCTCCGCAGGTACCGCGCTTTCGAATTATCCGGGGATCGCGGGGCTGCACTCGACTCCCTCCGCGCCAGTCTGCGACGGATGAGAATCGCCGACTTAGCCATGACGTGGGCAGAGCCGAGCCCCGATCGTATCTGGCTGCCAGGTCAAGCACTCGCCGCCATGGCGCTGGGCGGAGTTCCACACGAGCGAAACCAACTGTGGCCCCGCCATCGGCTTCGTTTCGTCGGTTATGAGGATCACGTTTCCTGGGTATCGCCGGATCTAGAGAAGTCCGGAAAGCTGGAACTCCGGCTTTACAGTTTTGCCTCGGGACCTGACGAAGGCGCAATCTCCCTGGTCCGGCCAGTCGCCTCCCAGTACCGGCTCGTTCTTGAGACCGAGGAGAGGGTGATACACTCCACAATCATCGAAGTCCGACGAGGGGTTCCAATTCCCATCACTTTGCCCTCGGGAGTCGAGCTGCGGCTGCGGCTACAACCGGTAGAAACGAGTCGAAGTTGAAGGATATTGCGGCCCAAGCGCCCAACCGCCCTCAGGCGAAAATCCCATCTCCTTCGCAAAGCAAGACGGGTCTCATGCTCGTACAGGAATTTGCATAACGCCATGAATGTCCGAGACGCCATCCGAGGCAACCGTGCATGGTACGAGCGCTACCGAGCGCTCCGCATGGCCTACCTCCGAAGGCGCCATCGATTGCATCACGTGCATCCCACGTTTTACCTCGCCGGCTCTGCGCAGATCGCCAGCGACTTTCGCGCCGGACCGCACAGCTTCGTAAACCGCGATTGTCTCATTGGTCCCCAAGTCGAAATCGGCGCATATACGATGTTCGGTCCGCAGGTATCGGTCGTCGGAGACGATCACATCTTCGACAGGCCGGGCGTTCCCATCGTCTTCGCCGGTCGACCAAGACAACGGCCGACGAAAATCGGGGATGATGTCTGGGTGGGCTTCGGCGCCGTGATCATGAGCGGGAGCACAATCGGAAATGGCGCGATCGTGGCCGCACGCAGCGTCGTGACCCATGACGTTGGCCCATATGAAATCGTGGCTGGTGCGCCAGCCCGAAAGATTGGCGAGCGTTTCCCTGACCCCTCTGAAAGAAGTCGTCACGAGGAAATGCTCAGCGGACCTCCGCAAGCGGGCGAAAGGGCAGCCGTAAAACAGAGTGGAACCGACGCCCATCTGGGTTGAGAGAGGCATGGTTTTGCTCGAACCCACGAATTCCGTGATCGGCGAGAACCGGCTCTTGCTCTACTTCCAGATCACGATGGGTTCGGCGCACGTCGCTCGCGTTCGAGCACTCGACGCACTGCCGGGGGTCAATGCGAAGGGGGTCCAACTCGCACGTCGAGAACGTACACGCCAATTCCACCCGACCTCGGAGGAGGCGAACTGGTTCGTCAGCCTAAGCGACGGCTCATACGAAACGACGCCTAGCTGGCAGATCATTCGAGCGGCCTACTCCTATTTAAACTCTGCCAAGCCAGATGCCATCATTCTCGACCAAGCAAACGACGTCGTCCAAATCGCGATCGCATCCATTGCGAGACGCATGGGCATTCGATCCTTTTTTCGCTGGGCCACTACGCTCGAAGACTACCCACGACATCCGATTCGCGAATGGCTGAAGGGTCTCGTGTACCGTGGATGGGATGGATATCTCGCAACGGGATCCCGCGCCGAACGCTACCTCCAAAGCATTGGCGTGCAGCAGGAACGTATCCATCTATGCGGAAACCCCGTGAACCACATTGCTCTGGACCACATCGCTCTGGACCACACGGGAGCGACGAGCATCTCGGCGCCACGAAATGATCGATTTCTATTCGTCGGGCGTTACATCCCGCACAAAAATCTCCCTCGTTTGATCGATGCTTACGCCTCGTATCGAGAGGGAGGAGGGACGATGGGCCTGGACATCGCAGGTTGGGCGGCGGGTGGAGAAGAGTTGAAGAAACGCGCCGAAGTTCTTCCTGAGATCGCCTTTCACGGACATGTCGACTTCGAAGATTTGATCGGCTTCTATCGGACATGTGCCGCGCTGGTGCTCCCCTCGATCTCCGAGAATTGGGGGCTTGTCGTCAATGAAGCCATGCATACAGGGGCGCCGGTCTTGCTCTCAGATCGCTGTGGCTGCATCCCCGAACTCCTCGAAGAAGGCGGGAATGGCTTCTCGTTCGATCCCTTCTCAGTCACGAGCATCACCGATGCGCTCTTTCGTTTCGAAGCCATCGCCGAGGGAACCCGATCCGAGATGGCCTCGAGGTCACGAGAAATCGTCGTCAGTCAAAATCTCGAGTCTTGGGCGAAGAGAATCGGGGGGGCTTGTTTCGAGTAACGCGGGTCGCTTCCCGCGTCTCAGGGCATCAGAGTTCGTCGGTCGGCGAAAGGCTCTTTTCGATGAACAGCCGCCACCATATTTCCAACCCGATCACCGACCAAATGCGATGCGTGTGATCGGAGCGCCCCTGCTGGTGCTCATCCACGACTCGCTTCAGCATGGAAGGGTCGAAAAAGCCCGCGCTCACCAGTCGGGAGTCGGTAATGAGGTCACTCACCAACCCTCGCCAGTCGCCACGCAGCCACTCGGACATCTTCGGAGCAAAGCCACGCTTCGGCGCATTCACCACCTCATGAGGTAAGTGTCGTTCGGCTAAGCGCCTCAGGAGACCTTTCTGTTTACCATCGAGGAGTTTGAGCTCGAAAGGCAAAGAGGCTGCGTATTCGACTAGCTCGTAGTCGAGGAACGGCGATCGCACCTCGAGTGAATGCATATTGCTCGCAATGTCGACTTTCACCAAATAGTCCGCCGGCAGGCGTAAGTTGAGATCGACCAGAAGATGCTTCTCGGCATCGCATAGATCGTCACTCTCCGAGAGCAGATCCGCAATCAATACCGACGCTGCATCGACACGAGGCGTCGGCACGGTCGGTCCATAAAGTTCGTTTCTCATCTCCCAATTCCAAAGGTGACCGTAGTCGAATTGATTGCTTGCCGGTCGCTCTACGTAATTCCGAAGCCAGCGGTCGGCAGATGCGAGACGGGGGATCCGCTTCGTGATGGCCTCATGTGATACCAGACGGCCCGCCAATCGACGGAGATCAGGCGGAACACGCTTCCGAAATTTTTCCGCACGCGACGCGGAGAGAACATTCGCATAGCCTGCGAAGGACTCATCCCCACCATCGCCGCTCAGCGCGACCGTAATATGCTCGCGAGCTGCCGAACTAATGGCCGACATCGGGAGGATCCCCACGTCGGCGTACGGCTCCGCAACGTGATAGATCGCTTGAGGAAGCATTCGCTTCTGATCCGGAGAAATCTCAAGCGTCGTATGTTCCGTGTCGAAACGCTCCGCGACTTTCGCGGCGAGACTCGTCTCGTCCTCCTCCGGCAGCGCCCCCGAGAATGAGACCGAGAAGGTTTTCAGTCGTGTCGAAGCGCGGCTCGCTGCCAACGCGACTACGAGGCCCGAATCGATTCCTCCGCTCAGGAAGCAACCAAATGGGACGTCGCTACGCAATCGACTTTCCACCGCATTTCCCAGACGCTCCTCTACTCCGTCGAGCGCCTGCTCCAGATCGACCGACTGCGTCGGACGGAAACGAGGCCGCCAATAGCGCTGCATCCTGACACCGCTCCGATCGAATACCAATCGGTGCGCAGGCGGAAGCTTGGAGAGCCCCTTCACAAACGCTTGCCCTGCGGGCACATAACCCCAAGCGAGATAAGCGTCGAGCGCACCGCGATCGACATCTTCGGGCCCGAGCTTTGCGCCCAACATGAGAGCATGAGCCTCTGAAGCGAATTCGAAACGACCCCCGTCCACACGGAAGAAGAGAGGCTTCACTCCTAAACGGTCCCGCGCTGCAAAGAGGCGTTCTCGTCTGCGATCCCAGATGGCGAAAGCGAACATGCCCGACAAATGCTCCGGGCAATCCTCGCCCCAATGTTCGTAGGCGCGCAGAACAACCTCCGTATCGCAGTCGGAACGGAAGCTTCGACCTTCCTTCTTCAGCTCGTTCCGTACGTGCTCAAAGTTGTAGGCTTCGCCGTTGTACACGATCCATAGAGACTCGTCGTCACTCGCCATCGGCATGTGACCCCGGTCGGAAAGATCCAGAACGGATAGGCGCCTCGCGACGAGGCCAGCGTGTCGACTCCTTCGAACCCCAGAATCGTCAGGGCCACGATGAGCGAGCTCTCGACGGTAGAGCTCCAACTGTTCATTCTCGACCTGATCGAGGGAGTAATCGACGATACCAGCGATCCCGCACATCCTAGCGATCGCTCTCGGGGGAGGGCTCCCAAGTGTTCAACATCACAGCTCGCCCGGACTCGATGGACTCCAGAGTTGCGAAAGTGACGCGAGATGTACTCTCGATCTCAAAGAAAGTGAAGGGACTCCTTCTCCCGCTCTTCAAACCACTCAGGACCTCTTCCATGGCGAAGTGCTGCCCTTTGTCCTGGTTGTAAGTGCGAAAGGTTTTGCCTCCCTGTATCCGTGTCGATCGAAAGTTGTCACAGATCGCCGTCTGCCCGTCTGCCGAAATTTCGATTCGCTCCTTCGCCAGACCAGGAGCCGACCGAGCCAGATAGGAGATGGTCGCAATTGACTGGTCTGGGTACTCGAGCATCAAGACGGCCGAGTCGTCATTCGCACCCGTCGAACCAACGCTCCGAGCGTAGACAGATCGAGGTGGGCTTCCGACCAGATAAGTACAGAGATCCACGAAATGGCAGACTTCGCCGACGATCCTGCCGCCACCAACGCCTCGCTCCATGATCCAGGAGCCCGCGGGCGGCGTGCCCGCGGCAACTTGATATTGAATCGAGAGCGACCCAGTCCGGCGCAGGAAGAGCGAGTGAAGTTTTCGGGCATGGCTCGAGAAACGTCGATTGTAGCCCACGAAGAGATAGGCCTTCTTTCGTTCAGCGGCCTCGAGAACGCGTTTGACCTGCTCGTAGTCGAGCCCGACCGGCTTCTCGAGCCATACCGCCTTGCCCGCCTCCAGCGCCCTCACAGCGAGGTCCGCATGTGAGTCGTGACGTGTCGCAATGACCACAAGGTCGACCTCGGGGTCGCCGAGAATTTCCTCGGCATCCGTGGAGCACGCCCCGAAACCAAACCGATTCGCCGCATGCTCCGCTGACGCTCCCGTCGCCGTCACGATGAGCTTTTTCTCAATGCCTTCCCGCTCTCGCAGTTCCGGCAACAACACTGCCTTCGCGTAGTTCCCGGCCCCAAGAACCCCAATGCTCAGCCGTTCTTCGTTGGGATTGGAGGTCCCGCGACCCCCATCCAACGAGACCCGCACCTGGGGCGCCGAAGCGGCCTCGTATTCGAAGACGACCGCAAGCGCGCTCGTCCGGTTTTCAGCGAGGTCTTCGTAGACCTGGAGCGCTTCCTTGAATGCGACTTTTTCCGCTCCCAACCGCTTCATTGAGATCGCATCGGATGCGAGCAAGCTCAGTACGGCCTGCATGTTGCGATTTTCGGTCCAGCGAACGTAGGGAAGCGGGTAGTCGCGACCCATTTCCTCGTAAGAGTGATCGTATCGCCCGGGCCCGTAGGACATGCTCATCCGAAGGTCGAGTTCCTTGGCGAAGACCGCTCGACGGTCAATTTGAATTGGAACGTCGCCCACGATTGAAATTCGACCCTTGAGTCGGCAGAGATCCGCCGCGAGTTCGAGGGGGGCCGCGCTCGTGGAGGAGGCCGCAACGACCGCAAAGTCGACACCAAAACCGCCGGTCATGTCGTTGATCCAATTCGGGGGGATCGCATCCGACGCGAACGCCCATTCAGCACCCTGGGTAATCGCCTGCGCGACGCGACTAGGGTTGAGATCCGTCCCGAGAACACGACATCCGTTCGCGCGAAGCAGCTGCACTTCGAGTTGTCCGACGAGACCCAGCCCGATGACCGCGGCGAAGTCTCCGATCAAAGGTTCTGCGATGCGTACGGCCTGAATCGCAATCGCGCCCAGGGTCGCATAGGCCGCCGATTCCAGGTCGACTCCATCCGGCACGCGCGCGACGAGGTTCGCTGGTACGGCGACAATCTCCGCGTGATTCGCATATCCCGCTCCACCGCACGCAACTCGATCGCCGATCGCAAAGCCTTCAACGCCGTGACCAACATCGACGACCGTGCCAGAGCTTGAATACCCGAGAGGCTGAGGCACATCGAGCCGGTTCATTACCGCCCGATAGGTCGGCAAGGGGCCCTCTCGCACGAGCTTGTCCGTAACCTGCTGAACCAGATCCGGCCGGCTCCTCGCCTTTTCCGGCATTGACTTGCGTGCGAAGCTGAGGGCAGTCCGTTCGGTCCCTGGCGAGATCACCGAAAAAGCATTCCGAATGAGCACCTGACCCACACCCACGACGGGATCAGGAAGATCCGCAATTTTCAGTTCACCCGTACGTGAATTTTGCAGGACCTGTTTCATCTTTCGTTCTCCAAATGCCCCGTCCAGCCAGAGTGCGCGCGGAAAGGTCGGCCCCAATCAAGCTGGCCTAGAACACCCAGTCGAGGAACAGCATCGACTTGAGTCGCATCGACCTCGACGAGCTCGAGCTCCGATGGACTGCGGAGACGAGTCACCCGTAGCTTTTCAGCTCGCATCGCCTCGTGAATTTTCGGAACTCTATCGTGATCGAAATCCATTAGTTTCAACGCCACCAGATCGACCGCGACCGGGTCTTCGGAAGCGATCATCGCGCCGAGCGGAACATCGCGCGGAGCCAAGGGACCTCCCTCTTCCCCCGCAACGATCCCGTCCAGCAGCGTCAGTACCCGCCGTCTGGGAGTCTTTGCATCGGCGTAAAAACCCTTATCGTCGCTGTAATAGAGACAGATGTTCAGATCGAGACACATTCTCCAGGTCGTCATATTTCCATACCAGTTACCGCTTCGAATGAATTCACTCCCGCGAACTCGATCCTCGAAGCGACGAACAAGGCGAAAAATCGACCGACCCAGTCCACGATCCAGAAACATCCTTGCGACTTCGGTCGCCCTACTTCTGACACGGTCCATCGCATCTTCGCCGGGATACTCGTCGCCTCCCTCGCTTGGATTGCCGAGCGTGTGGTGTGGCAGCCAGTTCTTATCTCCATTGATTCCAACGAGGTTCTTCAGAGCCAGAGTGACCCCGGTTTTTTTATGCGTCTTCAACTTCGGCAAATTGACGACCAGATCCGCGGAGAGCACCGTCTCGGACAGCAGATATTCGTTGAGACCATTCGAGTGATGGGCTGCCGTCGGGCCTGGATCGTAATCCGCACCCCGAAAACGAACCGGGTCCAAATTCGAATCGCCGAAGAAACTATCCGATCCGAGGTCGACGACTCGATACCCAGCAGGATCTCCCGGCAGAGACCTTCGGTTTATGATGATGCCGTCGACTAGGGTCACTTCTTCTCTTCGGATATCAACAATTTCGAGTGCAAGCCCTAGAGCGGCATAATGCGTGACTAGGTCGCCGAGTCCTGCATATGCTGCAACGGCCTTCCATTCACAATCCTGCTGAGGCGCTTCAGCGATCACGACAGAGCCCTCGCCTCCCACCGCGAGCCAGGCATAGTCGGCAACAGCCCGAAGAATCGAACCGTGTGTGACCACGCTCTGCAGAGAGCCGTCCGGGCACGGGTTGTAATGCCTGATCAAATTAGGCTTGAGGACGACTCGCCCTCCCCGACGAACGAGCGACCCAAGAGGATTCCACTCGGGCTGTCCGATTCGATCCTCATCGAGGCCAAGCGCCTGTAAAGATGCCCGTACGGCTCGATAGGTGGGGTTCCGACCTCCAATGCGAAACGCCTCTCCGTAGAGAGTTCTCAGTTCGGGCGCCTCGAAGTCGGGGTCAAAAGGGGCCAGGACGTTTTCATAACTCGGCTCAGTCCTCGCGAGCGCGACTCGAGGACTGGAATCAAACATCGGAACGTCTTAGTAGAGCCGACTTCACGGCGCGAAACTTCCCGTTTTTTTCACGCGGGATGGCCTCGGTCATCCTAATGTCGATTCGCAACTCGTCACCCAGTCGGGCGCGTATGCTCGAAAGCAGCTTCCTCTGACTTTCCTCGCTGTAGCTGAACCTCGGGGCAACTACGACGGTGATTGCCTCTTTTGAATCCTGGATGATCTGAGCCTCCGCAATATCTACTTGTTCTTTGAATATATGATCGAGACGACCCACCATCCGGCCGTCCGTCGTCACAACGTAATCCTCGATTCGCCCGTCGACCTCGGAGAAGACTTCCCCTGGCCGCCCGCAAGAACACGGCTTCTTCAAACGCGTCCCGATGTCCCCGATTCGGTACCTCAAGAGCATCGTTCCCGGAGTGCCGAGCCCAGTGACGAGCAGAGGCCCCTTCTCCCACTCGTCGGTCTCTTCTTCGACTTCGACTTCGACGATGCCGAACTCCATATCCACATGAAGCCTGTTTTCCTCACAGGCAGTCATCGACATTGAAAGCTCGCTACAGGCGTAGTGATCGCGAACTGGCGCACCAAAGGCTTCTTCGATCACCTCTCTCTGATTTGCCAGAAGGGATTCAGAGGAAGTAAAGACACATGCAATTTTCCCCGGCGGGAGCGCTCGATCCATGTCAAGCATCGCGGTCGCGATGACGTGAAGAGCGGACGGGTATCCCTGTACGTAACGAGCTGATACTTCGTGCAGAGCGGTCACATAGTCGGGTAGGTATTGCTTGGCTAAATGGTAGACCGAAAAGAGAGTCTGCGAGCTGTAGTGATTGGACCGCCAGAAAGGCGGTTTCGACTGGCGTGCGGGTACGATCATCTGACCCGCAACCGTGATCATCGGGTCGGAGAGATCCACGCCAAACGCTCTGCGTTGGCGCCAAACGACCGCGAAATTTTCTGCGATCCTCTTATTCGTATGCCATACGGGCAGCCCCGACCCTGTCGTCCCACTCGTGAACACCTTTACAAAAGGGATCGGCCTGCCATTCCGGCATACGAAATCTCTGATGGCGCTCCGGTACGTCTCCTTCTCCAAAGGCTCGATCTCCGACAACGTACGGCGGATCGCTTCACGATGATCCGAGTGGTCGGACGGTGGCGGAAGATCGCTGTACGCCCTCGTCCCGTTTCGAGCTCGCTCGATGACGACATGGAGTTGCTCTCGCTGAATCCGATAGAGCTCCTCGGGCGGCAAGGTCACGCTCGCTTCATAGGCGTTCAGCGTCTCATAGAAATGCCGGCTATAACGAGTACGCGCACGGTAGAAGCCGGCAAGAGTGCATGCCAGATTCTGGAGGGCTACGGGCATCTGCTCATACGGGCGGATCATGTTCTCATCCTACCATTTCGAGATTTAATCGAACCAAACCCTCGATCAAACGATTTCGCCATGTGCACATCCAGACATCAAAACGGTTTGTCGTCGTCCTTGAACACGACTTCCGCGACCACCGGAAGATGGTCCGATGCCTTTCGTGCCGCCGCTGTGTCGTGCTTACGAAGTCCAACGACATCCGCGTTCCGCGAATAGATACGGTCGAGCGCCAGGATCGGGCGGCTGGTCGGAAAGCTCACTGGCCAGTCGCGGTTGTGATGCAGCCCGAGCGACTCTTCGAGAACCTGAGAGCCCTTACAATTTCGCCAGGCATTCATGTCTCCCATCAGCACCGCCGGTCCAGCATTCAGGGCAGGATGTTCCATGAGCGACTCCACCTGCCGATGACGCGTGCGGTCGACCAGCGAGAGGTGAGTCGCAACGACCCCGAGCGACCCTCCTTGCGCGCCCACTTGCGCCGCGAGCGCGCCACGACGCTCGATCCGGGAGTGAGAGATGTCGAGCACGGAAATCGAGGTGATCGGGAACCGAGAAAGAATCGCGTTCCCGAGCTGACCTCGGCGATGTCGACGTGTCGCGGCAAAGGCCAGATGGAGACCGAGTTCATCGCAGAGTTGACCGAGCGGGTCCGGTCCATCCGACGGCTCCCCATGAAAGGGCCGCAGGACTTCCTGGAGCGCAATCACGTCGGCCTCGAGCTCCGAGATGACAAATCCCGCGCGAGCGATGTCGGGCGCAGCTCGGCCCTTCGCTCCCTGCCAGCGGTGGACGTTATAGGTCGCGACGCGAACGGATTTGGGCATGATCTCGGGAGTTATCGGCCGTCGGGGACTCATGACGAAGCACAAATAAGGTTCGATTGGGGGCTGACGAGTTGACGCGATCGATTCCCGAGCCTGGCTCCCGAGATCCTTGACCCGCTCGACCGAGCGATCGCGCGCCTCTCGAGCCAGATTGCGGGCCCGCAGGGTTGCCTCCGTCGCTCGGTCCCCGGCACGACTCGCGCTTTCCCATAGATCGGACCGATCCACCGATTTGGAGGTCGATTTTCGAGTTTTTTTGTTCTGGGCTGCCAACTGATTCCTCGAATGGGGACGCGGATGGGGTGGGGTCCGTCACGTTGGGACAGGCATACCCAGTGTACGGCGAGGCCATTAAAACGGTGAATGGTTCCCCCGAGGGGCGACAGGGATGGTCGCAGGGCCGATCTACGCGGCCCAATGCTCCCCTCGAAGCGCTCGCCTGGGGCGCCACCTCGACGGATTCCTCACTTTCTTCGGTCGCTCCTGGCCCGTCCCCACCCGGGTGCCCCGCGCTCAGCGCGCCCGCGGCCACGAGTTGCACGGGCGCCCCCCGCCTGGCGGCGGGTTGATCGCCTACTGCCAGGGGTCGCGCCTATTTCCGCGGCACATCTCGCTCGAGCACGGTGAGACGTTCCGCTCGTCGGGCGTTCTCCATCGATTCATCGCACAGGCCGCGCAAAGCCTCCGACAGCACGAAGAGGACACCATCGGAGGTGCTGAGGCCCGAGACCGTCTTGATGTAGCTCTTGAGCCGGCTGGCCACGACCAGCACTTCAGCTGCCCCTGCCTCGATCGTCGCACCGGGCGGGGCCTTTGCACGCCGCCTCCGCGGCTCTCCCTCCGGCGGCTCTGCCTGATTTGGAGCCCTCGCCTCCACGGCCCAGGCCTCTCGATGTCGCTCAGTGGGCAGATGGATCTCCCAGCAGTCGACGGAACAGAAAACCAGAGCCGTGCGCTTCCGGTTGCAGGTCGACACACTGCACACCCAATGAATCGCCCCGAGCGCGATGTCTTTCTTGCAGGCGCTACAGCGCCGCCAACGTTCCGCCATCTGCGTTCCTCGGCTCTGGCGTACCGGCTCACCCGAACTGTTAGGTAAAGAAGGACGACCGGCATCGAAACCGAACCTTTCGAAGAGCTTCGTCGCATCGCGGGCTCTCGTCCAGATCCGACACGAAATCGGCACGGAGTCGCCCCGCGCATACGGCACCCCTTCGGAAAAGCGAATTGTCCTACTCCGCCTGCGCCCCCCTGAAGCCCATCGCCGGCGCTGTTCGTCGCCCTTTGACCCTCCCAACGAACGAACTTTCACGCCCCGTGGGCAGCCGTCCCGCCTCACGCGCCTGAATCGGCATCGGGGGTTGGCTCTGAGGTGTCTCAGCGCCGATCCGTCCCAACGCTCGCGGGCCGGACCTCGCGAGCTATTCTCCGCCGCCCCGGTGCCCGCCCGTTTCCCTCCGCGCCGCTGGAGCCCCCTGCCTACGTGTTCGAATTGGCCCTTTCTCTGCTGCTGATCCTTGCCGGCTGTGGCCTCCTCTACGTCGGCGGGGACATGCTGGTTTCGGCTTCTACGTTCATCGCCAATCGGATTGGCATGAGCCCGATCGCGATCGGGGCAACCGTCGTTGCGATCGGCACCAGCGCACCGGAGCTCTCGGTGAGCCTCGATGCGGCGCTCACCGGCCACTCCGACATCTCTGTCGGCAACGTCGTCGGTTCGAACGTCTGCAACATTATCCTCGTGCTGGGCCTCTGCGGGATCTTTCATCCCCTCCGTGCATCCCGGGACCTCTACCGGCGCGACTTCCCGATCCTCATTCTCGTGTCCGGTCTCTTCAGCTGGATGATCCTCGACTTCGTGATCTCGCGGACCGAGGGCGTCATTCTTCTGCTCGGCCTGACCGCCTACATCGGCTGGAATCTTCGCCGCGCGGCCGACGACGACGACGATGCGACGCGGGACGGCGAGCACACGAAGGAGAGATGGGCCGTCACTCTCGGGCGAGCAGGATTCGGCATCTTCTGTCTTGGCCTCGGCGCAAAGTGGCTCGTAGACGGATCGCTCGCGACCCTCGAACCCTTTCACCTGAGCGAGGCCGCGATCGGCATCTCCGTCGTCGCGCTCGGGACGAGCGTCCCGGAGATCGGGACCTCGATCATCGCCGCGCAGAAAGGCCACGGCGACCTCGCCGTCGGTAATGCGATCGGCTCGAGCGTCTTCAACCTGCTCGGCGTCCTGGGCGTAACGGCCTCCATCCGACCGCTCGCAGCCACGGACGTAGATCTGATCGACGGCGCGATCCTGATCGCGACCAGCCTGGCCGGCCTCGTACTCATCGCCCGACCCGGCGGAATCGGTCGGCTCCAGGGCGGCATCCTGGTCTTGACCTACGCGGTCTATCTCTTCTGTGCGGTGATTTGAGCGGCGACGGCCCGCGCGGAAGCCAAGCCGGGGCCTAGCGAGAGTCAGGCCTCCGCGACCCGGGGCAGAACATCCTGGACGATCGTCTCGAGCGACTCCCAGGCATAGTCGATCGGCATCCCGCCACACAGGGGCTGGGTCATCAGCACGCCTCGGGCCCGGATCTCCTGGACCGCCTCATCGACGGACAGGATCTGGTAGTTCCCCTTTTCCGCACGGAGTTCTTCGACGCTCGACGCGATGCTCTTGGTCGCAGCCTCGATATCGTCTCCCATCCATTCCGCGTAGGCCTGGGCATCGTGCAACAGATGCGGCCCCCATCGCTCCCACGCCGCGTCGGGGTCTCGAGCGACGAAGGCGGACATCGGCGCGCCCGAGGTTGGGTTCAAACACATTCCGGGCTCCACCCCCTCGGCCTCACACGCCTCGCGATAGACCGTCTCCAGGTTCGGGTCGGTCCCCATGGCGACCATCCCAAGGCCGAGGCGAGCGGCTCGGCGAGCGCTCGCGGCCACTCCACCCCCCATGGACAATATGGGCCCACCCGGGCTGTGCGGAAGCGGCGTGACCTTGACCCTGCGACCTTCGTACTCGAACTCCTCCCCTCGCCAGAGTCGTTGCATCACCCGGACCGACTCTTCCAGGCGTCGACCGCGGCCCTTCATGTCGCGGCCGAACATGTCGTACTCGGCCGGGACATAGCCGATCGCAACGACGTAGCTGACCCGGCCGGCGGAGACCAGATCGAGCACTGACATCTGCTCGGCGAGCGCAACGGGATCGTGGAGCGGCACGATCAGCGCGGCCACCTGAATCGGGAGCGTCGTCGTCCGCGCCGCGATCGCGCTCGCCAGGATCATCGGAGCGGGGAGGTAACCGTCTTTGGACCGGTGATGTTCACAGACCTGCAAAGCCGCACAGCCTCGCGATTCCGCCCAAGCGGCCATCTCGACCGCAGCTTTGTAGAGATCGGCCCGTGGCGCACCGAAATCCGGCGCACGCATGTCGAAGCGCATCGTGTACATCGCCCCTCCTCGACCCGCTCTCTTCACGGCAACGCAGCCGCAATCAGCTTCGTGCGGGCCGAAAAACCCTAGACCGATCCCAGCCCCGGCGCCCCTCGGCGCGCGCGGGGAGGGCGCGAGCGCGCGACAGAGCCCGAGAGGCACACGATCCCGGACACAGCAGGCGAAGAGACCGATCGCCTGCCGTACGCGGCCGGAGGGGCTGCGGTAGCATGCGCGCGCGGCGCTTTTCTCGCGCCTCGGGAGACCGTCGATGAGCGCGATTTCAGATCGATCTGCGGGGGATCTGGCAAAGGCCTCGGACCTCATGATCGAGGCCCTGGAGCGAGAGGGCGTCGAATACATCTTCGGCATTCCCGGCGAGGAAAACCTCGACCTGCTCGAGAGTCTCCGGCACTCGACGATCGAACTCGTCGTCACGCGACACGAGCAGGCCGCGGGCTTCATGGCCGCCACCGTAGGCCGCTTGACCGGCAAGATCGGCGTCTGTCTCTCGACCCTCGGCCCCGGCGCCACGAATTTCATGACGGCGGCCGCCTATGCGCAGCTCGGTGCAATGCCGATGATGATGATTACGGGCCAGAAGCCGATCAAGAAGAGCAAGCAGGCCCGCTTCCAGATCATCGACGTCGTCGAGATGATGAAGCCGGTCACGAAATATGCCCATCAGATCGTCCACGGTGCCACGATCCCGGCCGTCGTCCGCGAAGCCGTTCGCCTCGCGGAAGAGGAGCGACCCGGCGCAGTCTGCCTCGAGCTACCCGAAGACATCGCCGAGGAGGAGGTCGAGAACCCCTTCTTCTTCGATCCCCACGCCGCACGGCGGCCCGCGGCCGAAGAAAAAGCCATCCGGCAGGCCGTCGCCTTGATCGAGCGGGCCAAGAGCCCGCTGCTGCTGGTGGGGGCGGGCGCCAACCGGAAGCGGACGAGTAAGCAGCTCCAGCGCTTCGTCGAGCAGACGGGCATCCCCTTCATCTGCACGCAGATGGGCAAGGGCGTGATCGACGAGCGCCACGAAAAATACCTCGGGACCGCAGCGCTCTCCGACAACGACTCCGTGCACGACGCCGTGGCCGCCGCGGATCTGATCATCAACGTGGGTCACGACGTGATCGAGAAACCGCCCTTCTTCATGCATGAAGACGGCTTCGATGTCCTCCATATCAGCTTCGCCTCCGCCGAAGTCGACGCGATCTACTTCCCTCAGCTCGAGGTCGTCGGCGACATCGCGAACGCGATCTGGCAGATCAACGAATCGATCTCGAACCAGGCACATTGGCAATTCGAGACCTTCCAGCACGTCAAGATCAAGGTCGAGGAACACACGACGGAGAACTCGGACGACCCGCGCTTCCCGCTCTGCCCCCAGAGGCTGGTCGCCGACGTACGCGCCGCGATGCCGGACGACGGCATCATCTGTCTGGACAACGGGATGTACAAGATCTGGTTCGCACGCAATTACCGGGCCTACCAGGGCAATACGATCCTGCTCGACAACGCGCTCGCGACGATGGGCGCCGGTCTGGCCTCGGCCATTGGCGCCTCCTTCGTGCATCCGGAGCGGAAGATCCTCGCAATCTGCGGCGACGGCGGCTTCATGATGAATTCCCAGGAACTCGAGACCGCAGTGCGCATGAAGCGCGACGTCACCACGCTCATTTTACGAGACGACTCCTTCGGCATGATCCGCTGGAAACAGGGCACCGCGGGCTTCCCGGATTGGGGGCTCGAGTTCGGCAACCCCGACTTCGTGGCCTACGCCGAGAGCTATGGCGCCCGGGGCTACCGCGTGAAACGAACCGAGGATCTGCGCGAGAGACTCGAGGCCTGCCTCAGCGAGGGGGGCGTCAACGTCATCGAATGTCCCGTCGACTACGCGGAGAATTCGAGCCTGGGGCACGGCTAGCGCTATCGGCCCCGGGCCCCAATACGAGCCCACGAGGGCTCATTGCGTGTGTCACCGCCGCCGAGAAACCGGCGTCTGCTAGCTTCGGCCGCCATCATGGCGATCCCCCGCATCTTCATCGACGGCCACGCCGGCACGACCGGGCTCCGCATCCGCGAATGGCTGCAAGACCGCAAGGATCTCGAGGTCTGGACCCTCGAAGAATCCAAGCGCAAGTCAGAATCCGCCCGCCGAGAAGCCCTGACCGAGGCCGATCTGACGGTGCTCTGCCTGCCGGATGACGCCGCGGTCGAGGCCGCGGGATGGGCGAAGGCCGC
>Ga0315331_10000253_pt1 | contig 35119 bp, 22 predicted proteins | sample M160m34915metaG_FD_203456 | JGI IMG/M metagenome (GOLD analysis project Ga0315331, IMG submission 203456) | Ammonia-oxidizing marine archaeal communities from Monterey Bay, California, United States - M1 60m 34915 | ecosystem: Environmental > Aquatic > Marine > Intertidal zone | place: USA...
TCTGCCAGCGGTCGGGATCACTGGGCCAGTGCAGGTTTTGCAGTCATGGCCGGAGCCGGAATACCAGGTGGGTCGGTGCTGGGAGCGACTGACGAAGAAGGTGGTCGCCCCATTCGCGACGAATATCTTTCAGCGGACATCGCTGCCACGATCTACCGAAAGCTCGGTATGCGCACCGACCTGACTGCACAGGCGCCTGATGGTCGGCCTGTGAGACTCATTGAAGGTCATCCAATCAGGGAATGGGTGTAGCTCCGACGTTGACGTTGCTGACGCTCTGTCTCAGACTGCAGCAGGTCTCGGTTCCTGACTTAAGTCTGATTCGCTGATTCGCAGATGCGCGAGGCTTCCGCTTCGTCGGTGGAGGGCGGGCGGCGCAATGTTTATCGTGAAACCGAGTCTCTGCAGCGTCTAAACTGTCACCCCGTCACGGAGCAGCAACATGATCAGACGACGTTCGATTCTTCAGGCCGGTATTGGATTCGCCATCGGCGGCCCGGTATCAGCGTCGCTGGATAAAGGTCGATGGGATTCAGCAGCGGGAGTGTTGAAGAATGCGGCAGAGTCAGGACAGCTGCATGCCGCCGCAATTCATGTGCAACAGGGTGACCGGATTTTTGCACAGTCGTTTGGAGCTGCCCAAAATACCGACGCGATATTTCTGCTGGCATCCATCTCAAAGCCCATTACCATTTCCGCGGTTATGACGCTGTATGATCGCGGCGAATTCCATCTTGATGACGCCGTACAGAAGTTTCTTCCCGAATTCACTGGTGATGGACGCGAAGATATCACCATGCGCCAGTTGTTTACTCATAATTCCGGCCTGCCGGATCAGCTGCCGCAGAACGCAGAACTGCGAGCCAGCCACGCCAGACTCTCTGCGTTCGTCAACGGAGCCATACGGACACCTCTGCTGTTCAAGCCGGGGACGAAATACAGCTATTCCAGCATGGGTATCCTGCTGGCCAGTGAGGTGTCTCGTCGCATCACGGGCAAGTCCATTGCTGCATTTGTCGATGAGGTGGTCTGTCAGCGGCTGCAGATGAAGCATTCGGCTCTTGGAGTTGGTCGTTTGAATCCACGGTCTGTGATGCAGTGCCAGGTGGCGAACGCGGCTCCTGAATCCGGATCGGGAGCTCCGGATACGAAGAGCTGGGACTGGAACAGTGACTACTGGCGCAAACTGGGAGTGCCGTGGGGGGGGGCTCATGGTTCGGTTGGTGATGTGTCTCGTTTTCTGTCAGCCTTCCTGCATCCGGATGGCACGATGCTGAAACGCAGGACCGCACGGATGATGGTCCGGAATCACAACCCGCCAGGCATGCGTTCTCGCGGTCTGGGCTTTGACGTCGGAAGAAATCTCGGCGGACCCGGAAATCGCGCAGACGTATTTGGTCACACCGGCTCGACGGGGACAATATGCTGGGCCGATCCGACATCGGATACCATCTGCGTCATCCTGACCACATTACCCAGCGGAGCGGCGAATCCCCATCCGCGGAATATTGCGGCTCGGCACGTGGCCGAGGCCGTTGGTTAGCCGATATTGCCGGCGCCATCCGGGATCAGGCCGATTCCGGCCGGCCACATTAACGTGCCCGGCCGGTGGGAACCGGCTCTGTGGAAGTGTACAAAGGTAGAATGCCGTGCAGTATCGTCTGCGTTTTCAGAACTGTGGCCACACGAAAGGAGTGCCCCGTCACGTATGCGGATAGACCTTCGATACGGAAAAGGCACAACGACACTTGAGTTACCGGACGACGTTCCCGTGACAGTCGTTCGAAAACCGGACATGCCACTTGTTGACGATCCCGCCGTGGCGGTGGCCAACGCGATTGCTCAGCCAGTGGGTGCGTCTTGTCTGAAACAACTGGCACGCGGCGCAGGCAGCGCCTGCATCGCGGTCTGCGACATCACTCGCCCCGTTCCCAACCACCTTTTTCTCAGACCACTCATTGAAGCCCTCATGGCGGGCGGCATAGCACAGGACCGCATCACAGTGTTGGTCGCGACAGGGTTACACCGTTCCAACGAGGGGGCAGAACTGGAAGAACTGATCGGGGATCCATGGGTCCTGGAACACGTCGTCGTGGCCAATCACTTTGCTCGCAACGATGCGGACCACGTGCATCTTGGCAGCACTTCCGCGCGAGGCACGGTTGTTCGACTGGATCGCCGTTTTGTGGAAGCCGATCTTCGCATAGCCACAGGCCTGGTGGAACCGCATTTTATGGCCGGATACTCCGGTGGCCGCAAAGTTATTGCCCCCGGTCTGGCCCATGCGGAAACCATCACGACATTTCACAGTGCTCGGTTCATGGCCGACCCTGCCGCCATCAGCTGCAACTTTGTGGACAATCCACTGCACGAAGAACAGCTTGAAATTGTGCGGATGCTGGGGGGAGCCCTGGCCATCAATACCGTTATCGATGAAGACCGCAGGTTATCCTTCATCAACTTCGGCGAAATCCTGCAGAGTCATCAGCAGGCAGTGGACTTCGTCAATGACTACTGCAAAGTCTTCGTTCCCAGACGATTTCGCACCGTCGTGACCAGCGCAGCCGGTTATCCGCTGGACAAGACCTACTATCAAACGGTCAAAGGGATGGTGTGTGCCATGGACATTCTGGAACCGGGCGGAGATCTGATCATTGTGTCTGAGTGTTCAGAAGGCATGGGATCGGCTGAATTCGTGGCGGCCCAGCAACGGCTTGTTGATCTGGGGGTGGAATCTTTTCTGAGAAGCATCCTGCAGAAATCGCATGCCGACATCGACGAATGGCAGACACAGATGCAGACTAAACCGATGCAAGTCGGCCGGATTCACCTGGTGACGAACGGTCTGCTCGCACAGGACCATGCTCTGACGGGCGTCAATGTCACGTCCTCGCTGCAGGCGGCGGTGCACGACAGCCTGAGCAGAAGCCCTCATCAGTCAATCGCCGTGATCCCGGAAGGACCCTACGTTGTGCCTTTTTTTCGAATCATAGAATCAAGTTCAGCAGAGTGACAGGTGCACGCAAAATGTATGCTCTTCACCACAAGGGCAGGCGGTTGGGCCTGGACCAGCGGATGCGGGCGAGCAGGACGTCGCCTTTGTAACCGGCGCGAGGCATCCATTCGCCGACGGTGACCCACGATTCGTCTTGGCTGACGTTGGTTACGTTGAAGTTGCCCATCAGAGCCACATTGTCGGCGTCGTTGACGCCATCTCCCGCCAGAGGCAGTACGATCCGTTCGGTGGACCTGACCAGACAGCGTTTCTGTGGATCTACCTGAGCGACCCACAGCGGCGATCGCCAGCGAAGCACATTTTCGTTGGACGCATCCTGGCGCGTGTAGACAAGAAACAGTCCATCGCTGTGAGTCAACCAGTGTTGCTGAGTGGTCGACATGTTCAGGGGTGTGCCGTCTTCCCAGGCCCACGCCCTCTTGTCTTCCCACGCCAGTCCGTCGTCGCTGACACTGACATATCCGCGGTCATCTTCCGCTCGCATGGTCATCCAGAACACATCGTCAAACTGTGCTACGCTCGGCTCAAGCAGGCCGCGCCCCTTCCGATTGTGCAGCGCTGTTCCCACGTGTTTGATTCTTAACTGCTGACCGTCGAAGATCGCATGCACTCCGGCCACCATTCGATTTGTGGCCTCCGGGCCGAATGTAAATGACATCTGCACGTCGCCGTTCGGAAGAATGACTCGCTGACCGCAGTTGTTCGTGTAAATGTGTCCGCCGCGTGGATCATCCCATTCCAGAATCCTTCTTGGCGACCATGTGCCGTCTTGTGACCGAGTAACATAGACCGGGTAACGAGCCAGTTGTTCTTTCCGCGCGAAGTACTTGCCCTTGTAAAATACCACGTGTCCCAGAGAAATTACGGTGTTCGTTTGCGGATGATACTGCGGAGTCACGTCGCAGACGGCAGCTTTCAGGTCGTCATTCCGACCGGGAACGGGGTCCCGTCCAAGAGCCGCGATGGGTTTCGGATCGCTCCAGGTTCGACCGAGATCTTCCGACTTCGACCAGTGTACGGGTCCGAAGTAGTCGGAACCGCCAATTTCCTGCAGATTCATTAACGCGATCGGTCGGCCGTTGTTCCCCGGCATCATGCAGACTCGAGGGTGGAACCATGTCCGGCTCTTTCCGTTGCGATTGCTCCATAGTGTTTCTTTGGAGACAGACGCAATCAGCGGTTCGCTGGTACCTGAACGCCGCAGTTCGGTCAGAATGGCGTCAGCCACCTTGCGATGGCCCAGTGTGTTCGGGTGCATGCCGTCCAACAGCAGGCCGCTGATTTTCTGGCCTTCGCCTTTTCCGTATTCCTGAAACAGATTGTAGACATCAATCAGCGGGACGTTTTCTTCAGTCGCGACCGCTCGTGTCCGCTCTGCATATTCCTTCAACAGCACGTTGAATCCGTCCTTGTCGTCGGGGACGTACGGCGGTGTGCCATACATTTCACGCAGTTTGTCTGTCCAGGCCAGGGCATTGGGAGTCATCAGGATGACCTGCGACTGGCGTTTCTTCAGTGTCTGCACGAAGTACCGCAGATTTGCTGTGTATCTTTCCACGGAAACTCGCGGTTCGGTGGCGGGAGGATCCTTCCATACGTCGATGGCGGAATCGTTGATGCCGAACTGAATGATCACAACGTCCGGATTGTGGGCCAGTACATCCCGCTCAAAACGGGCAACGGCACGCTGTGTGCTGTTGCCACCAACACCGGAGTTGATAGCACGTACCGACTGGCCGTGTGGCGAAAATTCTTCCTGAAGAATCTGTGAGTAGACCTTCAGAGGTCCGCGCGGGGCCGTGGTAGAGTCGCCGAACGTAACGATCGTAATCGTATTTTCCGCGGCCGACACCGCGCCGGACAGGATCAGCAACAGGGCAAGCTGTTTCGCTGTGTGTAATCTTCGCATGTGCAGCGTGTTATTTTCGCGTTTGAACAAAGTCCGGCACCTTGAGTCTGGCTCGCAATCCGCCCTGCATTGTTGTAATCCACAGTTCACTCGGACTGGTTTCGAATAAATAAGGATATGCCACCCAACGTGCACTGCCGACGGCGTTTGTGTCACGCCGACGGGCAATAACGACCGGCTCGCCCCACGTCTTTCCGTCGTCTTCGGAAAAGGCCATTGACAGTTCCTCACGATGATTGCTGACCGGTGTTGCCGACCAGCGGTTGTCGCCGCCACTGAGAGGCCATGCTGTCTTTCCATCCGGATAGGGACGATTCCCTATCAGCACCAGCCTGCCGGCACGCTTACCGCCGGCTCCATCATCGGTGCCGACAGAAGTCAATCGTCTTAGTATGCCAGGAGCGCTGCTGGCCGCAACGCCGGAAGGATGTATGACTCGCCAGAATTGTCCGCCATCATGTGAATAGGCCGACCAGAATTCTCCCCAGTTGGTGCGGATCAGCATCCATATGCGGCCGTCCGGCAGTTCTGCCAGAGTAGGTTCAGTCACTCCGCCATGGTGACCGGCTCCTCCGAGATCGATCAGATTGCTGGCTGTCCACGATTTGCAGTCGTCGGTTGAAGAATAGGTCAGGACAGAATGACGTCCTGGATTGTGACTCAGCTTCATGGCGGTGAATATAATTCGCCCGTCCTGTTTCTGAATCATGTCACGCACGGCTCCGGAACAGTCGTTGTGCATTTCTTGAATGTCCTGCCAGGTCTTTCCGCCATCCACGCTTCGCATGACGTAAGTTGGCAGTCGAGCTTCCAGCGCGTCACCAAGCTGATCAGACCACGTCCAGTGACGTGCTGCCAGATTCATGAACGCCACGATGACGACGCCACTTTGAGTACAAAACAAAGCTCGTTCATTGCTTCCACGAATGTTCTGTTCATCCGGGAAAAGCGGGCGACCGGGGGACCACGTCTGCCCATGGTCGCTGCTGATATAGCTGGCCGATTCGTCGATGGCCAGCACATCATCGTTGTTGATTCGAACGAACGGGCCCAGTTTTTCAGTCGGTAACGGATGCAGCCGCGAATCCAGCCACAGACCTTCGTTACCGTGGACGAACGACGGTGTCACAGTTATGCCGATGATCGCTGCGATCACCCTGAACTGTACGGAATCACTCATGTTCGAAGTTCCGTGGCTTTTGCCGGGGCAACGACGCCGTGGTTGCCGGGGGTCAGATATTCGATGAAGGCTGTGGTGGTCTCATCCGGCGGATTCAGTTTTGCATACACCTTCTGAGCGAGGATAAGCATTAAGACGCACGAAACGCAGAATCCGATTATGGCCAGAGTCAGAATCGGAGCAGGTACCTTTCGCGGACCTGTCAGTTCCGGACGCGTGCCCAGGTAAATCAGGGCCGCCGCCAGCGCCGGAAGACCGATCACGGTACAGGCCTGAGCCAGAGTGATCAGAGGTACGACGCTTTCCTTGTTTTGCAGGGCAGCAATCGCGACGAACATTCCCACCAGCAATGCGACAACTGTCAGATGCACGGGCCATTTGTCCTGCAGGCGAGCCCCCTTGCCGATGGAGTCAGACATCACCGTCCCGCCGATCAGTGCATTCACCAGAAAGGAACTGAGAGCCCCGGCAAAAATGCCCAGGCAGAAAATGATCTTGCCGGACGCACCAAACGACGGCTCCAGCTGGCGAGCCACGTCTCCGACAGATGCCAGTGTCACAGATTCAGGATTGCCGTAAAAGACGCGCCATGATGTCAGCAACACAATGGCCGTGACGATACCCAGCATTGAGATACTGACCACAGAGTCGATAACCCCTGCCTTGACGTCAGCCAGCCCCCAGCCTTTCTCTTTGACCAGATAGGCCTGATAGAACGCTCCACCAACTGAGAACGTGGTCCCGATCATGCCGAGCAATGGAATCCAGTCCAGCGGTCCGCTCGGTGCAACAGGTTCGAAAGACTGAGGTCTGGTCATGACGACGACGAAATTCACCAGGAAAGCCACGGTCATCATGCCCAACAGGAGTTTCATGAATCCTTCGATAGAGCCGTACAGATTTCTGACCAGGTACAGACAGGCAATGATCAGCAGATTCGCCATCACCAGCATCCCTGCGCGAAGCCTGAAGCTTAATTCTTCGTCTCCGAGCAGTGGTTCCACACCACCGATCAGTGCGAGATTGTTGGACGATTGAAAAAACGCCACCAGAGTGAACAGTGTCAATCCGACAAAGACAGCGACCGGCCGCCCCAGGCGACTGGCGAGTTCATCGCACAGACTGTTCTCATAAACCGCTCCCAGGCGCGCAGACAGCGCCACCATCGCGATCATCAGGATTGCGGACACCACGATTACAGGAAAGCCGATGAGTCCGAACGATGATCCGACTTTGGAGCTGGTCAGGATGGAACCCGGCCCCAGTACGACCGCCGCAACGATGATGGCCGGTCCGATGCTTTTCAGCAGACTTCTGCGGGGAATATCGTGGTTTTCCATAGACGCATCCGAGGCTACGTTTGTCATGCGATTCTCGTCGTTCAGGTGGTGGTGAGGTTGAGGGGCGGGGAGTAGTATCAGACCGTTTGAGACGCTGTGATGCAAACGTTCCATTCGGGAATTCGAGGTGGTAAGTTGCCGAGGTTCTGGGCGTCCACGGAGTCACAGTATGTCGGTTTTGCGAAATGTCGGGTTCCAGAAAGCTTCGGCATAGCGGGCGCCGCAGGTGGCGCCTCGGTATCGAGCCAGTGACTCTTTGGTCGTCATGGAGCCGATGGTCTGACCTTTCCTGAACGCTTTTTCACTGACCCAGGAGTTCAGTTTGCCGAGCCATTCCATGGCTTCCTCCCATTCGTCGCTGACATCCACAAACGTATTCGGCTGAAAGCCGATGGTGTGTCGCGGGCCGTTGTCGTAGAAGTAAATGTCTTTGGGCGGACGGTACGATTCATCCCCCAGAATACGACCGGCATGGCGCAGTGCAATGCGGCTGAGTTCACTGGCGACCATGTGATCGTTGTGGTTGTCCTCTTTCCACAGTGCGAATGCGATGTCCGGCTTGATTTTTGCTACGGCTTCGGCAACCACGATCTGATTCTCAAGTCGAGCGTCAAAACGGTGTGAGGCAAAGTCCATGAACATTGCTTCAACGCCTCGGGCCGCGGACAGTTCCATCGTCATTTTCGCCACGGCACGTCCACCCGCCGGGGGCCAGTTGGTGTAGTCGCCGATCATATGCAGCGTGACGACTCGGTAGTTCTTTCGCACGGCCTGCAGCAGAACACCGGGCACACCGAAGATGCAGTCGTCGTAATGGGCGCCCATTGCCAGAATCGTTTTCATGAAGTTTCTTTCTGTGCTGAACGAGCAGTCAGGTGGCCGATTGCTGCGTCGGGAAGCGATGAATTTCAGGGTCTCTTTCGTCCAGGCCCGAGTGCCCCTTTGTATGTCCCACCTATCTGGCAGACTCCTCAGGTGTTCGGCCCACGTGTCGCAGCACTTCAGCAAAGAACGCCGCCTGAATATCAGCCGGTGCGGCATGTCCCATCAACGGTTTGTTGATAACGGACTTTTCACCGGTCAATGCATTGTACGCTGCGTAGCAGCTGGATGGCGGACAGACGGCGTCAATAAAACCAATACTCATGATGGCGTCGGCATTGCAGCGAGTCGCAAAATTCACGGCGTCGACATAACGTGCGGCCTGCAGAATCTGCGGATCTGGTTTCCCGTCAGCGCGGTTGGGGACAAGTTTCGGCCAGCCATTGATACGGCCGGCCACCTGGCCGGAATGATCACAAATGGCAGGTACACCGGGAGCAATCATGGTCACTCGATCATCGATTCCGCCCGCCACCAAAGATTGTCCCCCCCCCTGGCTGTGACCGATGACCACGACGTGTTTGCTGTCCCATTCGGGCTGCGCGGTCAGGAAATCGATTGCCCGTACGATTCGCAGATACATGCCTCGAAAATAACTCGTGTCGCGACTCTCACGCCCCGTATAACGATAGTTTTTCAGCCGTCCGGAATTCAGCTCTGCATAAAACGGTGCCGGTTTCCCATTGGGGATGCCGTGCGCGTTGATGTCCATCGACAACATGTCCGCCTTCGCACCTTTGACAGCATTGCCCAGACTCGAACTTCGCACGCCGGCGCCGTGCACCCACAGGATGGCCGGCAGACTCTTAGATGCCGCGTTTTTTGGTTTCGCGAAATATCCGGAGACCGGTGCTCCGCCCAGACAGGGAGTCTGAACGTCGTAGCATTCGATGGTTGTATCTGCATTGCCGACAGAAGTGAGTTTCGGGGCCAGCGGTATTTCTGCCAGTTGACGTTTCTGTTCAGACCAGAAATCATCAAAGTCATCGGGGACGGGCAGACTCAAGCCAATGTTTTCGGGAAAAAATGCCGCCGACGCGACTGCTCGTATCGGCTTGCCGTCTTTCGGCGTGTAAGTCACAAGACAACGAAGGAAGCCAGGTTGCTTCAGGCCCCTGGTGATCTGAGTCGGCTTACCTTCCGGTGGCATTTCGCCATGTGACTCCCCCTGTGAATTCAGAAAATCGTCAAATGAAATCTTAAGCTGACCGTCACCACTGACAATCTGCGTTCCCCGTTTTACGGTGATCCCGAACGTGGCTTTCTGGCCAATCTGATACATCGCGTCTTCGCGATCAGTCGTCACTTTCAGGGAATACTGAGCCTGTGCGAATACCGTTATGCACAGCGACGGGCACAGACAACAAAACATGATTACGCGATACATTGAACGGTGCGGGATGTGGAGCAACAAGGTTCAGTCCAATACAGGAAAGGGTTTTCGGTCTGGCGGAACTCCGGCGACATGATGTTTCACGATCATGGATACCCGAAGCGTTAGTGAGGGATGCCGTTGTATCTGTCTCACGTACAGTCCCTCGCTCAGGTTTAGGGTTTCCGGACGTCATGTGTTTAATCGTGTTGGAACTATTTCTAAAGCCTATCCACTCACGTGCGACACGAACAGCGTGCCGGGAATTAGTAGCCGATGTTACACCTCGATTTGTATTCGGGAAGAACCAGGATCACGTAAGTGTTACGTTCTCATTGCAGGTCCGTTAGCCACGATTACGGCGTTTTGTGAAGCACGAAAACGGGTGTGAACCTGGCTCCTTTGTCTGCGAAACCTGTTGAGCCTGCTGCGGCACGATTCACCTTGCCCTGTGGATACGGTACCCTCGCAGACCATTCCGTTTTACCTGAATACGAGTCTTCCCATGATTTCTCTTTTTCGCCTGTTGACGTTCTGTTTGCCACTTTTTCTGACTACATCAGGGATGGCCGAGCGGGAGCTGTGGAAGGTGGGTGTTTCTTCGGAGACCGTCACGCCCAATGGGCCAATGTGGATGGCGGGATACGCCGGCCGGACCCGGCCCTCCGAGGGCAAGACGCACGATCTGTTTGTGAAAGCTTTGGCGCTGCAGAGTGCAGACGGCACGCGCATGGTTTTTGTGACCAGCGACCTGATCAGTGTGCCACGACCGATTCGTGATACACTTGAGAAACAGGTTGCAGAAAAGTTTGGTTTGTCACCGGACGAGTTGATGATCAACTGTTCACATACGCATTGTGGCCCGGAAATCCGCACAACGCGATGGGCGCTGGACGGTCTGCCACCTGAACGGCTTCAAGCCGCGACTGAGTATGCGGAATTTCTACAGCGGACATTACTGAAGGTCGTCGGCGATGCGCTGGTGGACTCGTCTCCGGCGAAAGTCAGCTACTGTCGAGCTCGCTGCGGATTTGCTATGAATCGTCGGACGCCGAGCCCAACGGGTTTTCGCAACTTCCCGAATCCGGATGGCCCTGTCGACCACGACGTGCCGGTTCTGCGGATTGATACGCCCAAAGGCAAGCTGCGAGCAGTCATGTTTGGTTACGCCTGCCACAATACCACACTCGGGTTCTACAAATTCTGCGGCGACTACGCCGGGTTCGCTCAACAGTACCTGGAAAATGCTCATCCGGGTGTAACGGCACTCTTCGTTCTGGGGTGTGGCGGCGATCAGAATCCGTATCCGCGTCGTACTCTGTCACTGGCCCGGCAGCACGGACGGTCGCTCTCTAATGCTGTGGAAACGGCACTGGAAACAGACGCGAAGCCGCTGCCACCAGCAATCAAATCAGCCATTGGCATGGCGACCGTCGACTATCAGCGGCCTCCGTCGCGCGACACACTGTTGCAACTTGCCAGGTCAACTAATAAATACGAGCGGATTCATGCTGAGCGGTTGCTGAAACAACTGGACACGGAAGGTCACCTGCGACAGCAATACGACTGTCCGGTGCAGGTGATTCGATTCGGTACCAACCTGACCCTGATCGCCCTGCCGGGTGAAACCGTTGTGGATTATTCATTGCGTCTGAAGAATGAACTTTCCATCGGTGATGGTTCGGGACCGTCTGTCTGGGTGGCCGGGTACAGTAACGACGTTTTTGCCTATGTGCCCAGTCGTCGTGTGCTGTTGGAAGGCGGCTACGAAGCCGGCGGCGCGATGCGATACATGACAACGGTTCTGCAACACGGCCCGTTCACTCCGACAGTTGAGGAACGTATTGTGTCGAAAGTGCACGAGTTGAACCGAAAACTGGTTTCCAAAAGCAGTGTCCGTTAGACTCGTTGGTTCGATCACAAGAGACTCCAAGACGCCGGAGCAAGATGCACACAACGTTGAATCACCATGCGGCAACGTCAGTCCCACGGCGCAAAGTGTTGCAGGCTGGCGGGATTGGGACGTTGGGACTGACCCTGGCTGACCTTGTGCAGGCTGACCAGAACCGGGTGAATCGGCATGCTTCCGCCAGATCATGCATTTTTATTCATCAGTATGGCGGCTTAAGCCAGCTGGATTCGTGGGATATGAAGCCGTATGCCCCTCGGGAAATTCGGGGGCCGTATCGAGCCATTGAAACCGCGACTCCCGGTTTTCAGGTTGGTGAACTGATGCCGCAGCTGGCTCGGCTTTCTGAAAAATATGCAGTCATCCGTTCCATGACGCACAATATGTCCCAGCACGACAAGGCCAATTCAATGCTGCTGGCCGGTCGAACGAAACCAGCTACGGAAGATCCGTCGTTCGGAGCGATCGTTACGAAACTGCGGCCGTCAACGGCCAGGATACCACCACACGTCTGGCTGCAGAAGTTTGGTGGCGGAGCGGCCCCGCCGGACCACACCTATCTGACCGGCGGTAAGCTGGGCATGGGCTATGCGCCAATGCTGATTGGTGTGAACCATGATGACAATCCGGCCGCCGCGGATTTCCGTGTACGTGCCTTCGATACGAACAGGGATGTGTCGCTGCAGAGGCTGGAGCGAAGATGGGATCTGTCTCGCCGTCTGCAAACACTGTCCGGTACCGGGGCCACTTCTGAGTTCGAATCTCTGAATCTGTATCAGCAGCAGTCATTCGATCTGCTGCACAGCAAGGATACAAAGACTGCTTTTGACATCAATAAGGAAAGAGCGTCACTGCGTGATCGTTATGGCAGAAACCCTCTTGGGCAGAATCTGCTGCTGGCGCGACGGCTGATTGAAGCCGGTGTGCGCCTTGTCAGCGTTGTTGCGTGGACGGGACTGGCAGCCGGTGAAAAGTTTGTCAGCGTGGAAACATGGGACATGCATGGTAATGCCGATGTGGGCATCTTCGAAGACGGGTGGAACGGTCTTCCGTTTGCTCTGCCCAGAACAGATCAGGCGGTTGCCACGTTGCTGCAGGATCTGGAGGGGCGCGGCCTGCTGGATTCAACGTTGGTGGTGCTGGTCGGTGAATTCGGCAGAACTCCGGCGATCAGCAAAGGAGCGAAACGAATCGGTCGAGATCACTGGCCTCAGTGTTATTCGGCGATGGTCGCCGGTGGTGGAATTCAGGGGGGCGGCGTCTATGGCGAATCCGATGACCGCGCGGCCTATGTGAAGTCCAGTCCAGTGACTCTGGAAGATTTTACCGCCACCATGTTTGCGGCCATGAACATTAATCCGGCGTCCAGAATCAGTCCGGACGGATTTACTGTTCCCGCCAGTATCGGTGATCCGGTTGCGGCGTTGCTTTGACCGGGGTCAGAGGCTTCAATCGATGCGGCGAATACGCAGGTCCGACCAGTACACCCGGTCACCGGATTTCCAGTTCTTTCCGCCGTGGACCTGCAGCCCTATTGAGCCGGTCCGTCCGACGGCCTTCAACGCCTTGTCGCGATCAAACTGAGGGTGAGTTGTGGTGGCGGCGTTGAAACGACAGACCTTCAGGTCGTTGATCCATGTCTCAATCACTGGCAGATGTCCTGTTGTGCAGCGGATGCGAAGCTCATTCCAGTCATCAGGTTTCCACGCCTTAAGCCACTGCCGCTGAGTACACGTCGATTCGTAAACACCGGCTGGCCAGTTCTTCGTGCGGGCATCCACTGCCATTTCCAGTTCCGGAGTCGCCGGGTCAATTCTTGAGAAGCCCCACGGTCGAAACGGAACGCTGTAGGGTCTGGTTTCCAGACGGACGTGGCCCACGTTGCCGGTGTCGTGGTGATCGACATAGATCTGCCAGCCGCCGCCGCGTTCATCTGCGCGGATAAAGACACCACTGTCCGGTCCCCAGTCAGGACGCAGCTTAAGGGTCAGTTCGAATGCCGAAAAGGTCTCATCGGTCAACAGCAGACCTCCATTGCCGGATCCCGGCGGGCTCTGCTCTCCAAACAGTACTCCGTCGTTCGTGACACCCCAGTGACCTCCGTCACCGTGCTGACCATGCTCGTTCTGACGATGCCACCCGGAAAGATCCGTTCCATTGAACAGCGACGTGGATGTGCCGGTGGATTTCGGCTGGGGAACACGCTCCAGGCAAAACACAGCTGCGGGCAGTATGAAAATCAGCAGTCCGGTCGATGGGATGAATTTCATAAGGCGTTCCCGATGCACGCAGAATTAAGACGTAGTTAACGAAGAGCCGCAGAATGGGCGTGTCTCTCGGCCACCGCGACATGCGTTGAGTACGGAAGTTAACCGTCCTGAAACAGATCCACAATCCACTCCGGTCAGCGAATGCCCTGCCGCGGAATCGCTCGCCAGCGCCTAATTGGTCCGGATCGTTGATGCCGGGAACTCGGCGCGTTTTGTTCCGTCGGGACTGCGGTTGGTGGATCCATGATTTCGTTTGAAGCCCAGAGGGATTGCCAGACCGTTGGTTGCTTTCAGCTGCTCGTACAATTGTCGACGCATCTGCGACACTCGTTTGTTTTGGCTCGGATCGTTTATCAGGTTTTTCGTTTCCAGAGGGTCTGCACTGATGTCATACAGCTCATCGGTGTCCCACAGTCCGTGATACTGAATCAGTTTGTACTGACTGCCCCGAAGTGCGAACGTTGTTGGTGTCTGAGGAAAACTCGGTTCCCAGTAATATTCATACAGCAGTGTCGCCGAATCTGACTTACCAGAGTCTGGATCCCGCAGCAGAGGTACCAGGCTGCGGCCGTCCATCCACGACGGAGTAGCGACACCCGCCAGTGCCAAAAACGTGGGAGCCATATCGATGCTGGTCACGACGGCGGTGCACTGACTATCCGACGGAATCAGCCCGGGGCAGCTGACCAGCAGTGGAATGCGAATCGATTCTTCATAGGCGCAGCGTTTGTCGATCAGGCCGTGTTCTCCCCACAAATGACCTCCGTCGCTGGTGAACACAATGAGTGTCTGCTGGTCGAGTCCCTTGTCTTGCAGCGTTTTTACAACCTGTCCGACACTGTCATCGATCGACAGAATCATCTCGCAGTAGTGGCGGTACATTTCTGTGAGCGACTGTTCTGCTCGACCGTGATACGGGAACTCCACACCGTGCCAGCTGTTTCTCTGATCCTGCACCCACATTGGTTTGCCGAATCGATTTTCCGCTGTGTTGGCCATTGTTGCAGGTGCCTCCACTTTCGCATGCCGATACCGATCACGATGTCGCGGTGCCGGATCGTACAGGCCATGTACGCCTTTATGAGAAAGATACAACAGGAACGGCTGGTCGCCGTTCCTGTCACGAAGCCATTGCACGCTGTAATCCGTCAGCTCATCGGTCATGTACTTTTTTCGCGGCACCTGACGACCGTTGACGTTCAGTTTTTGCTTTTCCGGAGCGTAAGTGCCCTGGCCTCGAAAACTCACCCAGTGATCAAACCCGGGGCGTGCAGCGTCGCTCGATCCGCCCATGTGCCACTTACCGACAAACGCCGTTTTATAGTCGGCATGCTGAAGCAGTTGCGGAAACGTTTGAGTATCCTCGGGCATCCGATCCGCGTTATCCACCACTCTGTGATTGTGCATGTACTGCCCTGTCAGAAAGGAAGCACGCGACGGAGAACAAAGAGACGTGGTTACGAATGCATTGGTGAACTGCGCACCATGTTTTGCGAGGGAGTCAATGTGCGGCGTTTCCACAAACGGATGGTTCATGAACCCGAACGTGTCGTAACGCAGGTCGTCAATCAGAAAGAAGACGATGTTTCTGTGTCGGTCTGGTTGTTCTGCCAGCGCAGCGCAGGGGAATGCGGTCAACAGAATTATCATGGCAGCAATTGTTTGCACAGCGCACTCCGACAGCAAATGGTTGTTTGAGGGGCAAAGAGAGTCGTGAGTCTTTTTCAGACGAGGCACCGTGTGTTGTTGTCGTAATTATGAAATGGAGTCCCGACTGTGTCCTTAATACTTAATGGAACGGCCACTATGCTCACAGCGTGGCGGCGACGTTGGGTCTTGAAAGATCAATCAGCTGGCCAACACCCCTGGCGTCAAATCGCTCCAGCAGTTCTCCGATTCCGGCGGATTTTGCCAGATCGAATTCCTCCGTGAACAGTGGGACAATGTGGTACATAGTGACGGTGTTGTCTCCGTCAGCGTACGTCGCGAAGGCTGCCATGGCTTGTATGGCCAGCACGCCGGTAAAGTCGTGACCCTCCAGGATAGGTTGCGGAGGCATTCCGTTGGGGCACATCAGGTAGGGGGGGAATGATTGTCCGCTGATGTGCGGAAACACGGCCAGTTGCTGCAGGCAGGCGATGGCCCACTTTGATTTTCTGTCTTCAGACTCAGTGCCAATCGCCCAGTCAGCGGGTACCTGCATTATCAGTTCGGTATATAACTGATTGCCATCACCTTGGGTAATCGGCGCGACGGACATACCCCGAGTCACAAGGACGGTTTGATCGTCAGACCGGATGACAACGATGGAAATGGCCGGTTGCGTGGGAACGTCCTGGGAGATTTCATCCGCTTCAGGTTCGCCAAAATAAGACGTTAGGTGTGCCCGTAGAGGATCCCATCTGTCGTTTTCATTCTGATCGGGGAGTTCCGGCTCCGGCGTGCCAATGGATCGCAGGTGTTCGGCGACGTGTTCGTGACCTCCGTTGACAGCGATTGTCAGTGGGTTGCCTCTGGGACGGTCACCTTCTTTCCACCGATAGTCCGTGACAGCTCCATGATCGATCAGTTGCCTGACCAGATCGAGTGCCCCGATGGCGCAGGCACATTCCAAGGCGAAACAACGTGTCGCTTCAGGGGTGTCGAAGTTGATTCTGACGTTATTCTGCAGTAACCACTCCAGGCAATCGGTCGCGTCGTTGGAGACCGCACACCAGGCCCGTCCTCGATCATCACGACCGATACTTTGTGAGTTAATGTCTGCACCTATTTCCACCAGTGCACGAAGAACCTCAAGGTGGTTATGTGCTATGGCGTCATCCAGATAATGGGTCGGTGAAAGTCCGGTCCCATTCAGCAGGTCTGGATTCTCTGACCAGATCCGGCGGACGCCTGCTGCGTCGCCGGAGCCGACAGCGATTGCGAAAATTCCCGTTGCCCTGCCCATTAATCATGGATTCCCTTGTCCCTTCAAAGCAGTCCCGGCTCTGCAATGCGAAGGTGCGATGTGTATGTGCTGTTCTTTCCGGCCTTTTTTCGTGAGTCATGGAAGTTATCTGAAATTGTCGCAGTCTTCACGTTGGTGGCGAAACATCCTGTTTTCTCAGCGAACTATGGCTGTTGCGGTGCGATGCTTCAGCAACAGAATGGCTTCGGGCCCCCTGTCCTGCTACCCTCGACTATATAGTGGGCCTGACGTCGAAATTCTGTCATTCCGGCCCAGTCTTTCCGATTCCAATGACACCGGCGCAGCTGACGCACAGTAGCGAATGTTCCTACCGAATCTCCCTGTATTCCTGATAACCGCAGCACTGCTGTTCCTGTCCGGGCCGGCCAGGACAGTCGCTTTGGACGACATTGACTTCCGCCGCGACGTGGCTCCCATTCTGCAGGCTCGGTGTTTGAATTGCCACAACGAACGTGATCGTCGCGGTGGACTGTCGCTGCAGTCAGAGCAGGCGATGCGGGCCGGCGGAGAAAGCGGAGTCGTTCTGACGCCGGGAGACGTTAATTCCAGCTATCTGCTGGATCTGATTCTTCCGGAAGATGGAACGGCCGAAATGCCGAAGGGTGAGTCGCCGCTGGGTGCTGCAGAGATCCGAATCGTGCGGCGCTGGATTGAAAGTGGTGCGGCGTGGCCTGACGATATTATTCTGGAGCCACCGGTTCTCTGGTCTCTCAAACCGATGCAGCGTCCCGAGGTCCCGGAATACGATACGATGTCCGGCCAGTTTGTTATTCGAAATTCGATTGATGCTTTTGTCGCGGCACGACATACTCTTGCCGGACTTACAGCTGCGGCCGATGCTGACCGGCGCACTTTGATTCGTCGGCTGTATCTTGACCTGACGGGCCTGCCGCCGACTCAGCAGCATGTGGAGGCATTTGTCGGGAACACGCAGCCATCGGCTTACGAACAGCTGGTTGACGAGATTCTCAGTTCGCCGCACTTTGGTGAACAATGGGCACGACACTGGCTGGATCTGGCTCGGTATGCAGACAGCGAAGGCTACCTGGGCGACAGTGAGCGACCTCATGCGTGGGTTTATCGTGAATGGGTGATCAACGCGATCAACCAGGACCTGCCTTTTGATCAGTTTACCATCGAACAGCTGGCCGGCGACCTGCTGAACGAACCCACGCTGGAACAGAAAATTGCGACAGGTTTTCACCGCAACACTTTGCGTAACACGGAAGCCGGGGTGGATCTGGAATTGTATCGGACAAAGGAGATTGTGGATCGAGTGAACACGACGGGCATGGTCTGGCTTGGTTTGACGCTGGGCTGTGCCGAGTGCCATGACCACAAGAACGACCCCGTCAGTCAGAAAGAATTCTATCAGCTGTATGCCTTTTTTAATAATGCTGACGATGTTGGTGTGACTGCGATTCGACCGTGGCAGATGGCCAAGCACAAAGCCGCCATGCAGGTCTGGCGACCGCAATGGGAGGAACTGTTGCAGGATCTGAAACAGTTTAAAACGAAAGGCCTGTCGGCAGAACAGACTGCCGAACTTGCGAAGTTGCTTGAAACAATCAGCGCTACGGCGGGAATCAGCGGCATCGAAGAATTCTATCGTACGAAGGATTCCGGATGGAAAGATCTGAAGGCCAGGCTGGACGCTCAGCTTAAAAAGAAGCCCGTGCCGCCCTCGACGAAAGCTCGTGCGTTCGCGGAACGTCGCAAGGATCGTCGTGAAACATTTGTTCATGTTCGCGGAGCCTACAATCGTCCCGGCGAAAAAGTGAGTCTCGGTACACCCGCGGTGCTTCCGCCGTTGCGGTCTCGGGGAATCGTGCCCGACCGGTTCGATCTGGCACGCTGGTTGTTTCATCAAGAAAACCCGTTGACCGCTCGTGTGGCGGTCAATCGTATCTGGCAGCAGTTGTTCGGCCAGGGGTTGGTGGCAACGGCCAACGATTTCGGAAGTCAGGGAGCCACGCCGACTCATCCGCTGCTGCTGGACTGGCTGGCGACTGAGTATCGCCGTGTGGGGTGGAGTCGCAAAGCCATGATCCGTCTGATTGTGATGTCGTCCACGTATCGTCTGTCGTCGGCGCCAACTTCGGTCTCTGGACAGCAGCATACCGGTAATCAAATGTTGTGGAGACAGAATAGTTATCGAGTGGGTGCGGAAACAGTTCGCGACCTTCATCTGGCGGCCAGTGGACTGCTGGATCGCACGATTGGCCGCAAGGGAATTCGCCCGCCGCTTCCGGAATTCGTGACCGAAGTGGGCCGCAGCGTGAAGTGGCCGGTGAGCCAGGGCAGTGAACGTTATCGCCGAGGGATGTACATCTTCTTTAAGCGCACTGTGCCGTATCCGATGCTGATGACTTTTGACGCGCCGGATGCCACCGTGTCGTGCAGTCGGCGAGAACGTTCGAATACGCCTCTGCAGGCGTTAACACTGCTGAACGATCCGGTGTTTTTTGAATGTGCCCGGACGTTGGGAACGGAAGCAGCCCGGCAGTTTTCTGCGGATTCGGCCAAAGCAATTCAAATGATTTTTCTGCGATGTCTGGGAAGGCCGACCGCCGATGACGAACAGAAATACCTTTTGGCGGCGCACGATGAAATTCTGCAGTTAATCGGTCATGCAGAGAATACGGCCGACGCTGAAAAAACTCTGGCCGCTATGATTGCCGTGGCCCGCATCGTGATGAATCTTGATGAGTTTGTGACGCGGGATTGAATGACATGACAGCCTCCAATCACAACCTGTGTGAAGTGCAGCGTCGACGGTTCTTTACCTCCGCCGCCAGTGGACTGGGGACGATGGCTCTGGCGTCGTTGCTGAAGGAGGACGGTCTGCTGGCTGGCGAGTCGACGTTGCCGCTGACTCATATTGCTCCCACCGCCAAACGCTGCATCTATCTGTTCATGGAAGGCGGACCCAGTCAGATGGATCTGTTTGATCCCAAGCCGACGCTGAATGAACTGGACGGGCAGCCGATGCCCGAATCCCTGTTGAACGAAATTAAGTTTGCGTTCATCCAGAAAGAGAGTGCCAGACTGATGGGCACTCCGCGTCGATTTCGTCAGCACGGTGAATGCGGTATGGATTTGTCTGACCTGCTGCCACACCTGAGTTCCTGCGTGGATGACATAGCGTTTGTCCGGTCCATGCATTGTGAACAGTTCAATCACCTGCCGGGACAGCTGATGATGCTGACCGGTTCGGCTCTGCAGGGCTGGCCAACATTCGGGTCATGGCTGAACTACGGGCTGGGCAGTGAGTCAAAGAATCTACCCAGCTATGTCGCGATGACGACGCTGGGCCGTGGCCTGCCGGGCGGTGCGTCCAGCTGGTCGAGTGGTTTTCTGCCGTCGCAGTATTCCGGAACCCTGTTTCGCAATCAGGGAAGTCCTGTGTTGAATCTTGCCAATCCTCCAGGCATCTCACGCGATGTTCAGTCACGTAGTCTGCAGACGATTAACGAATTGAATCGTGTTCGTCTGGGCCAGGTCGGCAACCCGGAAGTCGCAGCGCGTATTGAAGCCTACGAACTTGCCTTTCGCATGCAGCAAACGGCACCGGAGTTACTCGACCTGTCGGGAGAATCGAAGGCGACACTGGAAGCCTACGGGCTCGACCGTGCGGATACAGCAAAGGATGCCACAGCAGGGTTCATGGGGACGTATGCCCGCAACTGCCTGCTGGCGCGCCGTATGATTGAACGTGGCGTGCGTTTTGTGACTCTGTTTCTGTCAACGTGGGATCACCATAGTTATCTGGACAGCGGTCTGAAACGATATACTCAGGTTTCAGACCAGCCCGTTACGGCGCTGCTGAAGGATCTGAAGCAACGTGGCCTGCTGGACGAAACTCTGGTCGTCTGGGGCGGGGAATTCGGTCGCACGCCTCTGGGTGAAAACCGAGTTAACTTCAAGACCGTGACGGGACGTGACCATCATCCGTATTCGTTCAGCATGTGGCTGGCCGGAGGCGGGGTTAAAGGCGGTCAGGTGATTGGTGAGACGGACGAAATCGGCTGGGGCGTGGCCAAAGACCCTGTGCATGTGCACGATCTGCATGCCACGCTGCTGTATCTTTTTGGCTTTGACCATAAGCAGCTGACCTATCGGTTTCAGGGGCGCGACTTTCGCCTGACAGATGTGGCGGGCAATGTCGTGAAACAGCTACTGCAGCGACAGGCATGAAACACCGCGATTCAGGGTGCCGAATCGGCCAGTACTGTTCCGACAAGTCGACCGCTGGTCATCGCCCAGGCGATGTGCAGACCGTGCCCCCACAGAATCTGGCCGCCCAGTCCGTTCTGACCGATGGCATACAGACCGCTGATAGCTTTTCCGTTTCTGTCCAGCACGCGGAATGACGTGTCAATCGCAGCGCCGCCTTCGGTCGTTGTGAAGTAAGATTTTACGGGCCCCAGCAATACCCAACGGTCGCCCTGCAAAGAGCGTGTCATCTTAGGCACATTTTCGATGTTCCGGGTGCCTGCTGCAGTTGCCAAAAGTTCTGCCGCCGGCAGGTTCCGAGCCGCTGCCAGTTGCTCCAGTGAGTCCGATTGAACTGCGACGTCAGGGCGCAATCGCAGATAATCATTCACGTACGCATAAGCGATTTCGGGGGCTGTGGAAATAAAGTGCGGCCACCGGCTGTAGCGCCGAATGAGGTTTTCATCCAGCAATAGCCAGGCCACCTTGTCCGGCTGATTCGCCACTGCGATTTCTCGGTCCGGAGACGCCAGTTCGTCACAGAATCGCTGACCGCATTTGTTGATCAGGATCGCTCCGTCGTCCAGCAGAGCATCTTCCGGATGCTGCCATGTGACCAGCAGGCGTTTGATGAAGGCGTGAATCACGAATCCGGGCACGAAGGGTAACAGAGCTCCCATCAGCCTGACTGCCGCGGGGTTAGACGGCAGTAACTGTGAAATCGACTTCCCGATCGGTGGCACAAATCGAAACTCGGGGCCGTACGTGACAGACATGTTGCGCAATTGGCCGTCGACCGATGTGACAAGTCGGTGGCCGTCGCCGGTGGCGGTGGTGTTGATTCCTTCAACCGCCGCAAAGGCGTCACCTTTATATTCTGCAATCATCTGAGCGTTACCGGCATAATCACCGGCCGCCAGCACGACGCCACGCAGACACGATTCGGTTCGCGGTACGTCGTTCACTTTGACGGTTACACCTGTGACTCGGCCTTCGGTTCGCAGTAGCCCTGCAACAGAAGCGTTTGTCATGACGCGGCCTCCCAGTCGCAGGAAACGCAGGTGCAGCGCGGCAATGTAGGCCTTTGCATTGGGGACCACATTGTGCATTCTGGGAACACGATTCGGTGGTTCGGGACTGGGGCCATGAAACCGGAGTCCCATTTTTTCCAGCCAGTTCAGAGTGTCGGCGGAATGGCTGAGGAAGAATTGTCGTAACTCGACGTTTCCGGCAGCTTCGTCTTCCGGTCGAGCAAATCGGGCGGCGTCCTCATTGTGATCGACCGCGTTGTCGTTGATGTTGTTTTGCCGCTGATAACGAGTCCCACTGGCCGTAAACGAACCTACGGCGATCCCCGTTGTTCCACCCAGTTGTGGCTGCTTCTCCAGCAACAGGACCTTTAAGCCCTGTTCCACGCAGCTCACTCCCGCTGCAAGGCCGCTGCCGCCGCCACCGACGATGATGACGTCCCACTTGTTGGCACCGAATGGATGCACCGTTGTTTTTCCTTGACCGTTCTGGTTCTGTGAGAAACGATTCCTTGCGGATCTGTCTCCGACGTCTAATTCGCGGGATTACTGCTGTTCGTCGTCCCCTTGCGCAGCAGGCCGGTCAGATGCTTCGCTGTTTCGTCGGCAATGATGTTATAACCGGCAAGATTGGGATGGCGGTCGCTATACCAGCCGGGCAGATGCCCAAGAACAGGATCCAGCTCGTTGGCCATCACCAGAACGCTGGTGCCGTGAACAAACGGATCTACCAGGGTGTGATACTTTACGGGAACTTTTGCCAGCGGATAGCGACGGTAGTTGAACATGTTGTCCCCTTTTTTCAGTTCCTCGGCGTAGCGGGGATAGATGTCAAAAATCGGCAGTTTCTCTTTTTCAGCGACCTGCCTGACCAGAGCATTAATTTCGCTGCTGACTTCTTTGTTGGCAAACGGAATAACCGTCATCGGAATCAGCAACGCCTCTGGATGGTCATCTCGAAGGCGGTCGATCAGTTCGTGGAAGTGCCGTGGGAATTCACGCGTGAAGTGCTTAACCCTGGCGCGATCGTTCAGGCCGTAGCGAATGAAGATGTAGTCCAGGCCCGGCAACTCGGCGGCATCGCGATTGTAACGGCCGGAATCAAGCAGCCGACGGATGTACTCACCGCTGAGACTGGAGTTGATCACATTGCATGGCGGAAGATCGTCTTCGGCAGCCAGCAGTTGCTCCAGGACCGCCTCAAGATGCGGTCCGTCCGGTTTCATCAGTCGCGGCATACTGCCTTCGGTAGTGCTGTCACCAAGCAGCAGTATCTGCACCTTGCCTTTGTGCTCCGCTCGGGTGTCGACGGGCGGCAGTGTCAGCAGAAACAACAGGCTGCAGACGCGAGTGACAGGATGTGCTAAACGCATGCTGATTCTTTCGTTGATGAGATCGTTTGGGGTGGCGGGCAGGGTTCGCGGGGATCGTTGCAGCTGGGTGCGAAGCAGATATCTCGTTGTTGTTTCGCGCGTTGGGCGACGGCCGGGACTGCGAAGAAAACAGTGTCAGACACGGTCACAGCTGCCATACACCGTTGTATTCCGGCGCATCGCGAGGCTATTTATATCGAGTGCGTTGGAATTATTCCTCGAAAGGCAGACAATTGCATCCGCGAACAGCAATTCATTCTTGGCCTCAGCCCAGTCCTTGCTTCTATGTCTATCCGGAACACAGCTATGAATCGTCGTCAAATGCTCACCACGTCAGCCGCCACTGTGACGGCCTTTGCTGCGGGCAGGGCCCGTGCAAATGCAAATGCCAGCAATCAGCACCCTCGCTTTATCGATATGCATACACACATCGGCACCTATACCAATGGGAATAAGGAGCTGACGGCGAAGGCGCTGGTGGAATGGATGGACGAGCACAATATCGAAAAGTCGGTTGTGCTGCCGTTAGTGTCTCCTGAGTCCACGACTTATCTGCAACTGCCGGACGCAGCGATCAAGGCTGCGCAAGAGTTTCCTGATCGCCTGATTCCGTTCTGCTCGATCGATCCGAGAGCGATCATTCGCGGCGGCGTGGAAGGCCTGGCAGGCATTCTGCGCAAGTATGTCGACCAGGGAGCCAAAGGCTTCGGCGAACACAAAGTCGGCCTGGACTTTGACGATCCGTTGATGATGCGTGTTTACGAAGCCTGCGAACAGGTTGGAATTCCTTTGCTGTTTCATATCGACAACATTCGCGGCAAGGATAAACCCGGACTGCCACGACTTGAAAATGCCGTGCGGTCCTTTCCGAAGCTTGATTTCATCGGTCACGGTCCGGGCTGGTGGGCGTCAATCTCCGGGCTGGATGATCAGAAGTCACTGGGTGGCTATCCGAAAGGGAAAGTGCTGTCGGGCGGAGCGATCGATCGACTAATGGAAACGTATCCGAATATTTACGGTGATCTTTCTGCTGGTTCGGGCTCTAACGCGATCAGTCGTGATCTTGAATTTGGCCGCGAGTTTCTGCTTCGTCGTCAGGACCGTATCTGCTTCGGGACCGATTATCTGCAGCCAGGACAACATGTGCCTCAGTTCGAGGTCTTCGAAAATATAGAGTTGCCGGAAGATGTACGTTACAAGGTTTACCGTGGAAATGCCGAACGTGTGCTGAAGCTTTGATGGCTCTGACAAATCGTCTGAACACGCGGTCGGGCAACGCAATCCAATTGTCAGATCTGCAGCCCGGTTAGTGTGCCGGCACTGGAACCGAATGCTTCGGCTTCAACACCCATTCTCTGCAGCATGCTGACAAACAGGTTGCACAGTGGCTTGTTATTCCGGCGGTCGTATGCCAGGTGCTGACCGTGACTGAAGCCCCCGCCGGCAAGGAGGATGGGCAGGTTGGTGTTCTCGTGCGTGTTGGAATCCCCCATGTTGCTGCCATAAAGAACCATAGTGCTGTCCAGCAGACGTCGTTCTCCCTGTCGTTTGTTCGCCAGGTTCTGCAGCAGATCGCGCAGCAGGCCCAGTTGCTGATGGTCGGCGTCTTCCAGTTGTGCGACTTTTTCTGCCGACTGGCCGTGGTGACTGAGGTTGTGGTAACCGTCCGTCGTCTGTTGGTTCGCGTGCAACTGAAAAGCCGGAGTTGCAAAGGCATCCACCATCAGCGTGACGATTCGGGAAGAATCGGATTCCAGAGCCAGTTGAGCCATGGACAGCATTAACTCGAATTTCGTGAAGAACAGTTTCTTGTCTGTAATACCGTCGGGGGCCAATTCGTCGGTGACCGGTTTCGGTCGCAGTTCCCACTCACGAGCAGAGTACAGACGTTCTTCGACTTCGCGAACAGAGGTGAGGTACTGATCCAGCCTCGCCAGGTCGCTGTGGCTCAGACGTTTTTTCAGCTGCCGTGCGTCCTCAAGCAACGTGTCCAGAATGCTGCCACGTTCATCCAGTCGATGCAGTTGTCGAGCCACATCATTCGGATTGCCCTGGACAAACATCCGGCGAAACAATGCCGGTGCGCTGTCTTCAGCAGGCAGCAGAGAACCGTCTCGTGTCCATGACAGGCTGCGATTGGCCTTGTCGATGTTGACACCAAGGTTGATGGAAGGAAATCTCGTGACTGGCCCCAGCGCTTCCGCAGCAAACTGGTCCAGCGAAATACTGTTGCGAAATCCGCTGCGGGTTGGGCCCCGTGCTGCGGTCAGAAAACAGTTCTCTGTGCTGTGCCCGCCCGCAACGTCGGGATGCGACAGACCGCTGATCACCGTGAAGTCATCGCGTATATCGGCCAGCTTTGAGAGATACGGCGATAATTCATAGTCTATTCCTGAGTTCCGTGGGAAGAATGGTTTTGGCAGGACACCCAGATTGTTGGATATCAACAGCATCCGCTGCGGCGGTTCCGCTGTCTTCGCCTGGTCGTTGGGAAACACCGATTGGATTGTTTCCAGCCAGGGCAGCGCCATACTCACAGCCAGTCCTCGAAGGAATGGTCGGCGAGTGCATAAGTTCGAAAAGTTTTGGTGAGTGGGCTGCATTCGGATAGGTCGTTGATTGAATCGCTAGGTGTCGTTGTTTTACTTCACGGCATGACAGTTCCAGGTCAGGGGATTACCTTGCTGAGGGGCGGTCCGGAAAAGATCGCGTTTTGGATCAGTGCATGGAGCAGGTCGCCTGTGCGATAACCATCCGTGGCAACGGAATCCAGGATCCTCTCAATTTCGGCGCGGTCGGAAAATCGTACCGGAGTCCCCGTTGCATAAACGGTAAATTGGTGCAGCAAATTCCTTGCAAGTTGCCTCGGCTTTGCTGATAACAATTTCTTCAGATCGTGAATGTTTCGGAACTCGCGACCATCTGACAGCACTCCGTTGGCGTCGACCGCTGATGACAGAGTGTATTCGAAATCATGTCCGGCCCGGTCAATCCCCGAGACTTTTTCGCCTTCGGCCAGACTGCGGTATCGAGTCCGCCAGCCACCGAGTATATCGAAATTTTCCAGCGCCAGTCCGACGGGATCAAAGCGGGCATGACAGGCGGCGCATGACTCAGACTTCGTGTGCAGCGCCAGCAGGTCACGAATCGTCTTTGCGCCTCGGATATCCGGTTCGACCGCCGGAACGCTGGCCGGAGGAGGCGGTGGTGGCTGACCGAGCAGTCGTTCCATGATCCACGCTCCGCGGACGACAGGTGATGTCGTCGTACCGTTGGCGGTAACTTTCAGTATCGATGCCTGCGTCAAAAGACCGCCGTACGGGCTGCCCTCAGGCAGCGTGACTTTGCGAATTTTCGAACCATGAACCGGCGACAGCTGATAATGCCAGGCCAGCCGGTCATTTACGTAAGCGAAGTCCGCGTTAATCAAGACGTCGACGGGCAGGTTCTCACGTACCATGGCCGTGAAAAATGTGCGTGTCTCCCGCTCCATGGACTCGACCAGATAAGCATCGAAACGGTATTCCGGGTGAAGGCGCGCGTCCGGCTCGTCGCGATGGATATGTCTCAGATTAAGCCAGTAGTCCGTGAAGTTTTGGACGAAGCGTGCGAACCCTCCGCTATTGACCAGGCGAGTCGTTTGGTGACGCAGCACTTCAGTGTCCCGCATACGGCCTTGATCTGCGCGATCCATCAACTGTCCGTCCGGACGAGTATTTGTCAGAAAGTGTGACAGTCGCGATGCGATCGCGTAATGAATGTTTCGGCCATCATCGTGCACGGACGACGCGAACTGCTGCGGCACCGGTTCGTGCAGATACAACATGTGACCGGAACACAGAAAGGCTTTGTAGCCGGCCAGCAGCGAATCGGCAAATGGCACTCCTCGGTCCAACCTGGACAGGATAAGCTGTTCAAACGTTTTTCGCGTTTTGTCGGACACTGGCTGCCTTGCGGCACGATCGACGAACCGGCGGAAAAGTCGTTCGGCATCCTGTTGTGGATTCTTTGACAGCACTTCCACGGGCAGAACGCCGCCATTTTTCGTCTCTTGAATCAGCAGGTCGCCGAACAGCACACGATGAGAGAGTGGCGGCCATGTTTCGGGTGACAGTGGACCTTCGATTTCCAGCGACTGAAATGCCACACCTGGCTGGCCACCGTCAGGAAGAGGCGGATAGCGATAGGTGGGAGGACCGCCGTCGACGTTTCTTGCCAGAGGAACCGGCAGGCCCAGCAGACTGTATTCAAATGTTTCGCCCTTCTGCAGATGAACTGAGGTTTCGTAGTCGGCGCGGTCGGGCTGAATGTCGATCAGGCCTCCGGTTGCGCGCACGTCGCCGGATACATCAGCGCCGGAAGGCTTGCGCGCCCGAAATGTCATCGGAACGGGCCGCGTTGCCGGTTTGAGTACAAAGCCTGGCGATTGCAAGACGGCCCGAGCAGTGAACTGCACACGATATTCCCCGGAAAGACGCGCGACGAAGCCCTGTGGATAACCGTAATAGGGCCAGTGCGCCGAGCGAAACAGGGACATTTCGATGGTTTCATCGTCCGGACTCTCTTTCAGTTGTTCGTTGTCAATGGCTTTTGAATCTCTGGCGAAAAACATCGCCTCTTTGTTTCCGAAGGTTGCCGTCTGTGAGAACAGTCGGCGTCCGACAGCGTGAAACGTGGACGACGGGTGAGGTTCGACACCGCTGGCGACGGCCTGCTGCAATGCCGCTTCTGCTGCATCCAGATAGGCCTTTAGCTGCACGCGCGAGATATCCAGCGTGCTTGTGGTCTTATTGAAAAGATGCCCGTCTCTGTCTTCTGGAAGTATATCCCGGATGTCCAGCGTCGGAAGGGCCAGTACGTCGCGCAGGTTCTGTTGATATTCGTCGCGATTCAGCCGCCGCATCGGTCCGCGGCCGGACCTCAGTACTTCCCCGGCGTCCGCTGCATGCAGTGCTTTCGCGAGTGCCCCGACAAACTGCTCACGCTCGTCAGATGAAAAATCGTCATCATCCGGTGGCATTTCTCTCTGGCCGACGCGATCGTGAATCTGTATCCAGTGTTGTCGAACTGTTCGGTCGCTCAGGTCGAAGGAAAGAGATCGGAGGTTGAGTCCGCCTTTTGAACTCTCTTTGCTGTGGCAGTCGACACACACACTGTCCAGAACCCTGTGGATCGATGCGGGCGGCTCGAAGTCGTCAGCTTTAGCTCCAGGCAGGACACTAATCAGCAGCGTAACCCTTGTCATCCACGTGCACGCTGTCGTCCGGACCCGTGCACTGGCTGACCGAACCGTATGCTGAAGCGGGTTTCTGCGGAATATCGCGTTGTGTTCAGTAGTCTTTCTCACGACAGCACTTTCTTCACAACTGACCACATCTGCTGGTCGGTCGTCAGGGGATCAACCTCATACCATATGTCCTGTTCCCGATGGAAGCCACGCCGACGCAATTTGATAATCTGAATGAGTGAGGCCCCGTCAGGAAATGACTGCAGCAAACGAGCCCTGTTTGGAGCAGTGGATGGCACTCGCACTTCCGTCACTGCGGAATTCTGTGCTCTACTTGGGGACGTCACTTGAATAAATGCAGGTTTGTCGGATTATGGTGCATATTGTGCGAACGGACTGCACCATGAGAACACTTCATGCGGCTTTTTGGGCACAGTGCTGTAACGTTTTTCTGCTATACGCCTCTCTATAAGGAAAATTTTCCATGAATAAGGTCTCGCTCGGGTTGGCAGCAGTGCTGGCAATGCCGTCGTTAGCGGTCGCATCTGACTTTGATCACCTGGCCCGAAAACTGCCGAATGGCACCAACCTGCTGCTGGCGATTGATTCGGACAGGGTGCTGGCCTCTGAGATGGCCGTGAAGAACAACTGGGACAACCGAACAGATGACGGCGGCCGGCCGGTGTACCTGCCGCAGGAAGCGGATAAGGTTTTGGTGGCAGCGCAGGTTGATCCTGGTCGAGGATTTGTGCGTGCCTGGGAAGTCGCCGTGATGGGACTGAAGGAATCGATGCCGATGCGACTGGTTGCGAAAGCCGAAGGTGGCTACACGGAAACGATACAGGGGATGAAGGCCGCGTGGGTGCCGAGTGATGCTTACTTCTTTGAGATCGATCCTAAGACGATGGGGCTGATGCACCCCGCTAATCGTCAGGCCGTGTCACGCTGGGCGGAGAGGCAGAAGGGACGAGCCACTTCCCCCGTCTCTGATTACCTGCTGGGTGCCGTCAGTGCGGTCAAGACAGGGCCGCAGATCGTGCTGGCTCTGGATACTCAGGATGTCATACAACCGCATCGTGTGCAGCAGACGCTCTCACAATCTGAAGTGGTGAAAAAGCAGAAACTCAACGTGGACGAACTTACGTCCGTAATGACCAGTATGCGAGGGTTGAAGCTACGGGTAGAGATCACCGACACAGCCCGCGGCGTTCTTCAGGTCGACTTCGGAAAACCGCTGCCCTTCAATGAACGCGCCGCGAAAGGTCTGCTGCTGGGCGCACTCACGAATCTTCAGGCAGAATTGCCGGGTGTTGAGGACTGGGACGTTAAAGTCAGCGGTAATACGATTCTGTGCAGCGGTGACACCGAACCGGACGCCCTGCGCCGAATTCTCAGTATGCTGGAGATTCCTTCCACAAAATTCAGCAGCCTGAAAGAACAGAACACGGACGAAGCGTCTGGTGACGACATGGCTCAGAATTCACTGGCCTACTTCAAATCGATCACGAAGCTGACCGATGATCTTGAGAAGAACAGCAAGTCCAGCCGAGGTGACAACTACTGGATGGACCGGTACGCTCAGAAGATAGATCGGCTGCCGATTCTGCATGTCGACCCTGAACTGCTCGACTTTGGGCAAAAAACGGTGGAGACATTACGACTGATGTCCGGAGCCAGAAAAAATGCAAATATGTCCGCAGGCGTTCGTTCGAGCAACATCGTGTCGTCGGGTGGCAGCTACAACAGCTATAGCTATGGATACGGTAACAGCGGTTACTATAACGGTCGAGCGAATGCTCGTGCGACGCTGAGTTCGGTGAACACGGCAAAGCTGGAGGAGAGAGCCGGCGCATCCAGCAAAAAGATCGAGGGTTTCCGACTGATCAAGAACGCTACGTCTGAAATGCGTCGTAAAATGACGGAACGTTACAACATCGAATTCTGAACGGCGGTCAGCGGTGAGGTCAGCGAGCTGAGGCATTGATCTGTCAGGTCGCTGCCGGCCCTAGTCGGCATGTTCTTTATTGTGCAAGCGAATTTGTGACCGTGACCGTGACCGGACGCCGGTCGAAAAGCGCCGGAAGTGGTTTTGAATTTCGTGTTAACGCGATGCGTAATTGAGGGATGTTTCGAAAATTGTTTCGGATTCAGTCCCTTCTTCACGCATCGGGTTTTCAGTGGGCGTGCCCGATGGTCCTGAAACGGCTGCTAAGCTTTCCACGGTACCAGCCATTGTGCCGCGATCTGTTCGCTTTCAGAGACAGTCAGCAGCCAGTCCAGAATTCGTCCGCGCATCTCGATGGCGACGCCTTTTCTTACCTTGTACAGATTTCGCGTTTCCCTGGGATCCGCTTCCAGGTCGTACAATTCCTCATAGCCTTCCGGATAATAATTGTACTTCCACTTTCGTGTGCGGACCATTTTCGCGTCGGGATGCCGAATTCCGGCTATGCCGGTGTGTCGGTCGAATTGGTGTCCCGGAATTGTGATCACTTCCGGAATGATGTTCTCAGAAAAGACTGCGCTGCGTGAGGCAAAAGTGCCGTCGCCGGTTAGCAGCGGTGTCAGGTTGCGTCCCTGCGTATGTTCGGGAACGTTTACCCCGCACAGATTGAGCAGGGTTGGCATGATGTCGATGGATTCCACAAGTTCATCAGTGCGACCGTGTCGGATTACTCCCGGCGCACGAATCATCAGAGGCACACGGACCGATTCCTCAAAGAACACGTTCTTACCCATCAGGCCGTGTTCCAGCATCTGATCACCATGGTCCGAGCAGAAGACGACGATGGTGTTGTCACGCTGCCCCAGTTCATCCAGCAGGTCGAGCGTTTTTCCGACTTCACGGTCAATATGAGTAATGCTGGCGTAATAACTTCGCCACGCCCACAGCAACTGCTGCCTGTCCATTTCGAACGGCTTCCGGTTGCCTCGCAGAATGAGTTTCTGCACCGGCAGCGGCAGAGCCTGGATGTCGTTCATATCTACGGCGTCCGGTAAAGGTATGTCGTCACCATTGTGTTGTGCATCGAAGGGTGCCGGAACTTCAAAAGGCGCATGCGGCTTCCAGTAGCTGCTGAACAGGAAAAATGGTTTCTGATGCACAGCGGCTTCGCGCAGGTGGATTCGCGTTCGTTCACCTGTCCACGTGGTATCCGTGAACTCATCATCAACGACAGCTCGATAGGGGTTCTGTCCCGGACGTGCTTTGTTGCCGATGGTCTTTCGGTAATTCGTTGTGGTCTGAGGGTCGTTGGCGTTGCGCCATTTGACATAGTCGGACCAGTCGTTGGTGTGACCGGAACCGTCATGAAGTTCGACTGTGTTAAACCCCACGTCCCGCGCCGAATCGGGTACGGCCGGATATTGGTAGGCCAGATGCAGTTTGCCGATCAGGCGAGTGTCGTACCCGGCATCCTGCAAACGCTGCGGCAGCAGGACTTCGCTGTGATTAAGCAGTGTATAGTTGACTCGACAGCGGTGAGCGTGCGCATACCGACCGGTAAAGAAGCAGGCTCTCGACGGCGTGCACACGGGGCTCTGCACGAATGCATGAGAGAAATTCACCGATTCGGCGGCCAGTCGATCCATGTTTGGGGTCTGAATCAGCGGGTTGCCGTTGGCGCCCACACAGTCGTATCTCTGCTGGTCGGTCATGATCCAGAGAATATTGGGCGGCGGGGCCGGGCTCGGCGGTGCGACGCCGGCGGTTTGCTCAGCGCCAGCCGGTGTCGTCGCGACCGTCGCGCTGAGGCTGTTGCTGACAAAATTTCGACGTGAGATCGGATGGCTCATGGCGGGACCTATGTGGGAATGGACTCCCTGCATTCTCATGTGTATTCAGACGCCGTCAATCAACCGTGATATTCTATGTTTCGATGGGACGAGGATCGCGGTCCCCGACCACACAGATCGTTTTCGGGTCAGGTGTGGCAGAACTGTGTATATGAATGAAATGCACGCCGCCGGTCCCGCGAAAGAGAACAGCGGGTCCCGAGGCGCATACACAGATGGTGTGATGTGCGGTTTTGATGCCAAATGTTTGTGCGTGATAACTGCCGCACTGCCGATGACGTGGGTCCTGCCGGGGGGATTGCGGACGGGATCGGCAGATCCACTGTGCATCGATACCTTTTCGAGGGTCGTTCCGATAGAACTGCAGTTGACTGCCCCATTTTTCTGTCGAGGGACTCGGATGTTCCTGTGATTGACTGTTGATATATGATTTTGGAGAAGCTCGTGCGTCGACGACAGCTATTTGCAATTGTGTTGACTCTCTTCTGTGTGTGCTGTGGCAGCGTTCCGCTGTTTGCAGCGGAACGCAGACCCAATATTCTGTGGATCGTCGGAGAAAACCTGAAACTGGATCTGGGCTGTTACGGTGCAAAAAACGTAAAGACGCCAAATCTGGACGGTCTGGCTGCGGAAGGTGTCCGTTTCACTCGCGTGTTTTCAACGTCTCCTGTCTGTGCCCCCAGTCGTTCTGCCTTCATGACGGGGATGTATCAGACGACCACCGACATGCATCACATGCGGTCACACCGCGATGATGACTATCGACTGCCCGAAGGCGTTCGGTCGCTCACTCATCGACTGAAGGATGTGGGCTATCGGACGGCCAATATCGTGAAGATCGGTGACCGGACTGTTGGTACGGGCAAACTGGATCTGAACTTCGTCAATGAGGGGCCGGTGTATGACACGAATGACTGGAACGGCCTCAAGGACAATCAGCCATTTTTTGCTCAGATCAATACTCCGGAAATTGAATACGATATTTACGACCGCAGGACCTTCGAAAAACCGCGAGTCAAATGGGTCGGGGAAGAGTGGCATGAGCAGATCGCCACGCCGGAAAACGTCTCACCTCCGCCATATTACCCCGACCACCCGGTGGTCCGCGAGGAGTGGGCGCGATATCTGAATTCGGTCTCAGGTATGGACGTTCGCGTTGGCTGGATTCTTGATCAGCTGAAGAAAGATGGTGTTGCTGACGACACCATCGTGATGTTCTTTGGCGACAACGGGCGACTGGAGGCTCGGGGGATCCACTGGTGCTGGGATACCGGACTGCACGTGCCGATGATTATTCACTGGCCCCAAAACTTTTCTCAGCCACTGCAGTATCGGCCGGGTTCAGTGAACGACGATGTGATCAGTCTGCTGGACATTACTGCTACGACGCTGGGTTTTGCCGGAGTTACTCCACCCGCTGGTATGCAGAGTCGACAATTTATGGGTGACGAAGTCGGTCCGCCGCGAACCTATGCGTTTGGCGCTCGAGACCGCATTGACGAAACAGAAAATCGAATTCGTTCCGTACGGGACAGACGCTACCACTATTTGCGTAACTATAAGCCAAAGCAGGGTTTTGCTTCTCTGAATAGGTACAAGGAAAAGTGCTTTATGGTTAAGCCTCTGATGCGGCAGCTGCAGGCTAAGGGAAAGCTTCACGGTCCGCCTGCCGAACTGATGCAGGATCTTCCTGCTGAGCAGTTGTATGACACTCAGGCCGATCCTCACGAAATTCGCAACCTTGCTTCCTCAAAGGACCCGAAACACAAGGCAGCCCTGCTGCGAATGCGAGCGGCACTGCAGACGTGGATTGCCGAAACCGGTGACCGCGGCGAATTTACCGAACCACGCGAAGTTTTCGCCCCCTTCGAAAAAGAGATGCACGACTGGTTCGGCACCCCGGCGTGGTACAGTACGAAGAATTAGAAGTGATTGCAGGTCGCTGCTGTGGACAAGTGCGTCAGCGCGCCTCGCAGAAGCGAGACGGGGATTGATATGTGTCAGCTGAAGAAACCGATGGCCCACGCTCCGGGGCAACAAGTGCTCGATTGGCGTGTTAATCGCTTCGTTCCGGAACAAGCTTGTCAAACGCCATCGGATCAAGCACTCCCGTGACATACACGGATACCAGTAATGCCTGAAGTGACTTCGGTACTCCAGTCTGCGAGGCGACGATCGCCGTCAATCCGGTCGCTGAACCCCCCTCACTGTGCCTATGACGTTCGGCTTCACAGTTCCAGCCGGTAATCCGAGATACAGAGACGCTCCTGATGAAAGGGCAATGCCCAGACAAAGCGATCAGGCCACTAGAAACAAGAAATTGCTTACTGTTATTTCTCGCAATAAGCCGGATGGAAACAAAGTGGAAGCTGGGGGCTCCGGATTCCCTGTCGGTTTATCGTAATAAATTGACCTTTTACGAATTCCATCGAACGAACTTCAGCGACAGCGCGGCGGGACAGCGCGGCGGGACAGCGCGGCGGGACAGCGCGGCGGGACAGCGCGGCGGGACAGCGCGGCGGGACAGCGCGGCGGGACAGCGCGGCGGGACAGCGCGGTGTTTCCGACGCGGACAGGCCTGCGTAAAAGTGTTGCAAAGTGGCATTTCCTCACACAACGATTCAGCTTCAGAGGT
>Ga0315331_10000256_pt1 | contig 34890 bp, 27 predicted proteins | sample M160m34915metaG_FD_203456 | JGI IMG/M metagenome (GOLD analysis project Ga0315331, IMG submission 203456) | Ammonia-oxidizing marine archaeal communities from Monterey Bay, California, United States - M1 60m 34915 | ecosystem: Environmental > Aquatic > Marine > Intertidal zone | place: USA...
CAAGAATGACGAATCTAATTTGTATTTATTATGGGAAAATAATTTATCTCCATATTTACCATATCAATTTATGAGAGTATCCCAAGATATAAATGATATTTTACAAACGACAGAAGCAGACAATTTTAAAAAATATAATTTATTACCTTTACTCGAGTCTCAATTTTTAATTGACAGTGCCCCGATTCCAATTGAATATTTTCATAATTTTAATGAATATTCGATAAATAAATCTGTATTACCTAAATATTTTAATAGATATCCTGATGGATATTTACAAGAACAATTAATTGATAATAATGGGTCTTTCTATATAATTCATCCATTTGAAGATAGGATTAGTAGAAATATAACAGGTGAAATAATACAATATAAATATAAATTGATAACTAAAACAAATGATAATATTCATTTAGATGATAAAGTATTTACACCTCTGTTAATTAATATGAGCATGAAAATGTTATATATGAATGTGAATAATGAAACTTTGATTGGTAAAAGGATGTATAAAAAAACAAATTATAGTGATAAAATAAATGAAATGAGACGCGCTATGAATAATATGAATGAACAAGAATCGATTATAATACTAATGAGTGCAGGATATAATATAGTTGTAGAAACATGCATGGTTATTAGTATGATAAAGGCAATTAGTATGATACAACCAACAATTAGTGCATTGGTTAAAAAAACTGGGAAAATTTTACAATTAGACAAACTCCAACAATTATTTGGATCAAATTCTGATATAACGTCATTATATATGATATGCAGTCGTCTGTCTAAAATATTACATAATTTAGAATTATTTCGGTTTATTGAATTATATAAAAATGGATGTCATTGTATTGATAAATCATCATATAGAAAACAATATGACGATCTAGTAATATTATATAGAAAAAAACTATATAATAGATTAGGAGATACAATTGAAAATAGTGCAAAATGTTATAATTTACTAAATTGGCTGCATAATAATGGTAGATTAGATAATACAACTGGATACTTGACATGGTTAAGTAAATCTAATATATTACAAACAAAAATTAAAAATGATATAATATTAAATCATAATCTTATAAAACAAGTATGTGACCAGTTTTATTTAGATTTTAATATAATTATAAAATATTTTCATATATTATTGGATAATTTTATATGTATAATAAGTTCGGACAAAGATATAGATACAACAAGTGATGAAAATGTATTTACATGGGGAAAGAGATTATCACCTTATTTATTAAAAAATTTAACAAATAATACAATCGAATATAAATTAAACTTATGTTTCTTTTTTGGTAATCCAATAATTGCTGTTAAAAACAATAATAATTATATGAATCTAAGAAATGGTGGTAATATAAATGTAAATATGATTTTTGGAAAAATGAATACATTATGCAATCAAATAGGAAGTTATATATATTTTTTCACACAATCTAATAATATGATGTATTTAATTGCATCTATTGATCCTTTTATTTTACCTAAATATTATGCAATATATTATAATCCACATCATATTACAACTACTTACAAGATAAATGATAATAATAATTCATTTCAAATAATACAATTTAATAATTCTGAATGGGAAAGATTAGTATATATTGTTAGAAATAACTGGTCTTTTATAAATTTCCCATTTAATAATATAGAAATACCGGTTATGGCAGAGTATATAAAAAATGTGATAATATGAAAAAATTGATTTTTATTTAATTTCATATATATATAATTAAATTAAACAATATGACTTTTGTCCAAGTACAATTAAGAATAGATAGTTTAGAAAATGAGACTATTGCTAAAATAAATGGTACTATAGTACGATACAAAAAGAAACAATATATTGTTACTCCCCATCAAGGTTTACCGATTAAAGGTATTAGTGTATGTATAGATGAAGATGTAATTGAATGCACTGAATATACAATATGTCAGTGGAATGATCTGATTATTATTCCTTTTGAAAATAAAATACCTTCATTTGTTTTTAAACAATTTGTTAAAAAACAAATAAATGTTTCTACTAGCTATTTCATTGATAATATGGTAGCTAAATATATATCAAATGATTTTCACCCAATTAATATGATTCCTGGTAATCCATTAAATATGTATTATATGATGAAAATAACACATCAATTAAATGAAAATGATTGTGGAAAACCTGTATATAATAACAATAAATTGATTGGTATTCTTGTGAAAAATATGGATAATATTATATATGTTTGTCCTACGATTTATTTGTTAAATAGTATAACAAAACAAGATAATAATCACATTTATACAATTGAATGTGATTTAGATAAAATTAAACAGATTAATAGATACAAGGTCACTGATAATAAAACTATTTATTATAGACGAATGGATTGTTTGATGCCTGTTAAAACATTCATTGCATTAGAAGGCGATATAAATACCGCATTCGAAATAAATATAAATCATATTATTCGTCCATACCAATGTGTATTAGATACTAACCGGTTAATTCAAAATAGTATTAAAATTAATATAAATGGTTTGAATATTGGTATTAACAGCTGTTTTATACATATGATGAAACTATGTTATAATGACATAGATTTGATCAAACGTATTTTTAAAAATATACATAGTAAAGAAAAGATAAATTTTACTTTTAATGAAAAACAATATATTTTGTCTTTCTAATTATCTTTTTGAAATAGATTAATTAAAGTTCTTTCTTTATTAGAAAGTTTTTTAGTATAGTCAGTAATACTATCACTTGAATATATATTTAATTTAATTGAATCAATTTGATTTACAATACTTGTTTTAATAATTTCTTCTATTTTTTCAAGAGTTGTATCTGATAATAAATTTAAATTAAAATAAATCCCATTATTATTATGAGTATATCTACAGTCATTTGATATAGACAATTCTTGTCTAACTAGATTGAAAATTTTCTTCATAACAACTTTATCTGTTATATTACTGATCATATTATTTATTTTTATTTTATTTTCATAGATCATTAAAATACTATATAATTATTTTTATTTACAAGCGAAATAGTATTTTTATTATTTTCTATATTATTTTAATTATGAGTAAAAAAAAAACTACCAAGATTAAAAATAGTTATCCTGAACCGGAAGATAATGATTTTCAATCAAAGCTATATCAGAAAAGAGAATTTTATTATCATACAATTCCTCAGCGAGACAAATTAGAAAATTATGAAGATATATCAAAATATCGTGATAATATATGTAAAGGTGATTTTAAATTAAGAGAACAACAAATTATTCCTACTAATTTTTTATCACCTGATACACCATACAAAGGATTATTAATAATGCATGGTACTGGGACGGGTAAAACATGTACTGCAATATCTATTGCCGAACAATTCAAAGATCAGGTAATTAAATATAATACAAAAATATATGTTTTAACATCTGGACCTAATATTAAAGAAAATTTTAAAAGCGAGTTATTATTTTGTACCGGAGAAACATATATTAAAAATAAAGAATTATTAAAACAATTATCACCAAGTAATACAGAGAGAGAGAGTAAAATAGCTATTTATAATGCATTGCAATATTATAAAATATTATCATATAAAACATTTTATAAAAAAGTTTTAGGTGAAAAGATTGCTGAGAAGAAAGTAGTTGGTAATGAAAAACTTAAAAAATCATATAAAAAAACAGATGAAGGAAACTTTCAACGTGAAATTGTTATTGATCGTATTACTAATATGGATAATTCTATTCTAATTATCGACGAAGCTCATAATATGACCGGTAATGAATATGGAGAAGCATTAAAGAAAATAACAAGTGCATCTAAAAATTTACGAATAATATTATTATCAGCGACACCGATGAAAAATTTAGCAGATGATATAATTTATTTACTTAATTTTTTAAGACCAGATGACGATTTAATTAAAAGAGATATGATATTTACAAGTGAAAAGAATTATATGATGAAATTTAAACCCGGGGGAGTAGAATATTTGAAACGCAAAGCAACTGGATATATTTCTTTCTTTAGAGGTAATATACCGTATACATTTGCAAATAGAGTTGATAAAGGAAAAATATCAGATGGTTTATTATTTACCCCTGTAATTAAATGTAATATGAATCCATTTCAATCAAGTACATATAAATTAGCAACACTTAATATGGACGATACATTGGATAGAGCTTCTTCAGCCGCAGCAAATTTTGTTTACCCCGGATTAGATGCTAATGGAAAAATATATGGTACTCATTCAAATGATGGATTAAATAAATTATTAAATCAATTATCCAATAATAAAGATGAATTAATGAAAAATATTAATAAAAATTTATTAGATGGAAAATTAAATAAAAACGAATTAAATAATTTTATAATAGAAACAGAAAATAAAAATATAACAGGTAAAATATTAGAACTTAAATACTTGAAAATATTTTCATCTAAATTTTACCAATGTCTTCTTAAATTAAATAGACTTGTAGAAGGAGATAAAGAACCAGGTACTGCATTTATTTATTCAAATTTAGTTAAAGCAGGTGGGATGGAATTATTTGCAGAAGTATTAAAAGTAAATGGTTATTTAGAATATAATGAAAATGAATCACAATACAATATAAATGACAATACTATTGATTCAAGAACAGGTTACACATATGAAATGTTTAAAAAACAAAAAAAAAATAAAAGTGATTTTCATCCTGCAACATTTATCATAATAACTGGAAGTCCAGACGAGACAGGTGAAGATATTCCAGAAATAAAGCAAAAAATTATTCGTGATATATTTAATAATGTTGCAAATAAAGAAGGTAAATTGATAAAATTTGTATTAGGTAGTAGAGTTATGAATGAAGGTATTACATTGGAAAATACCAGAGAAGTTCATATATTAGATGTACATTATAATTTAGGAAAAGTTGATCAAGTTATAGGAAGAGCAATTCGTATGTGTAAACACATGGCTTTAGTCAGTGATAAAAATCATTTTCCACAAGTAAATATATATCGTTATGTAGTTGGTGTTGCAAAAGGTTTATCTACTGACGAAACATTATATCAAAAAGCAGAATTAAAATATATTATTATTAAACAGATTGAACGATTGTTAAAAGAAGTCGCAATTGATTGCCCTATGTTATTACATGGTAATAAATTTCCTGAAGAAATTGAAAAATATAAAGACTGTGCCTCGCCAACTTTAGAAAATGTAAATAAAGGTAAAAAAATCTGCCCTGCTATATGTGATTTTAAAGAATGTGATTTCAAATGCATTGATCCAAATTTAAATTATGATAAAAAACGAGGGAGTTATAAATTATTATCTAATGACATGATAGATCATTCTACCTTTAATGACAACTTGGCTAAAACAGAAATAGACAATGTTAAACAAAAGATTAAAGATATTTATCGATTTAAACATGTGTATGTATACGAAGAATTAAAAGAACATATAATGTCCTCATATAAAAAAGATCAAATAAAATTATTTGATAATTTTTTTTTAGACAAGGCAATCGAAGATATGATGCCAAAAACAGAGAATGATTATAATAATTTTCAAGATACAATATATGATAAATTTAATCGTACCGGTTATTTAATACAACGTGGTAAATATTATATATTTCAACCATTTGACAATAGTGAAAATATATCAATGTATTATAGAACTAATTATGAATTAAATAGTGAAAATTTAACTCCTGTTAAAAATTATATTGAAATGAATTATGGGAAAATTAAAGACTTTGTTGAAAAAGATAGTAATACTAAAATAACAAATAAAGCATATGATTTAGAATCAGTTAGTTCATATTATATGAACAGAAAAGAAAATTTCATTATAGGAATTGTTAGTAAAAACATAAACAAATTATCAAATACAGGGACAAATGAACTGGATGATATATTCAAAATAAGACCACCTCTAGAAAAATCAAATGATAAGAAAAGAGGAACTGGTATATATTCATTAACAGGTGCAACATGTGCAACATCTAAAGATAAACCATATTTATCCAGTATTATCAAAAAATTAGAAAAAATAATAGATATTAAATTTAAAATCAATACAAAAACAAGAGAATATATGTGTAATAATATATTATCAATGTTATTATATTTAGAAAAATATTCTACAAATAAAATAGGAAATAAACTAACATATATGATGATACCAAGTGATCACCCCTTGTATCCATTCCCATATAATATGGAAGATAGAGTAGATTATATAATAAATCAAATCAAACAGAAACTAAAACAAGATATTAAATATAAAATTACAAAAGAGAATTTGAGTAAATTTAATGATATGGAAAAATTACCAAGTTATTCAATAATTATTGAAAATAGTTCTTATATTGAAGATAATAAAACACTTTTGGAAAAATTAGGATTTATTAAAAATATTAAAAATAATACATATAATATAAATATACTATAAATATACTATAAATACAGTTTATTCAATACATAAAAAAATTGAATAAATATATGAATAAAATTAAGTTTCTAAATTAATATATAAATGTCTGAACCAAAAGAATCTAATCAATCATATTGTGAATACTGTCTAACCTCTCGTGATAATACGATTGGTATATCCGATATTAAACGAGGAGTATGGGTATGTAGTGGCGGATGCCATTCGTTATACTTGTATGATACAGGATATGTAAAAGCTTCTCCTGAAGCTGCACTTATATTAAATAAAATGCGCCATCAATGTTACAATATTGATAGAATTAACAATAAACGACAACGCATGACGCGAAGCAAATTTGTTTATTAAAAAATTACTTTATAACTTTAAAAAATTTGAATAATAATAACATTTAAATAATCATATTATTATATTAAATAATGACAAATTATCTAGAAACAGGTATAACAATAGACAAAGATGGGGTTGAAGAGGTTTATATGATTCCATATAATCTCAAAAACAAACTACCTAATGAAATCGACATTCAAAACATTTTACATAAATTTAATGTATCTATTGAAAAAATAAATGATATTGGTCTTTTTCACCAAGCATTTACACATAAATCATATGTCAAAAAAGATATTTTTACAGATACAATTTTGAAATGTGCTAGAAATGAAATGGGTAATCCATCTAATTTACTTGAATTACAACCAACTAGTTATGAGAGACAAGAATATTTCGGAGACCGTGTTGTTAAAATTTGTGTTTCATTCTACTTATTTAAGAGATATCCACATGAAGATGAAGGATTTATGACGAGATTACAAACTAAAATAGAAGATAAAAAGAATTTATCTATTTTATCTAATAAATTAGGATTAGGTGAATTTTTTATAATTTCAAAACAAATAGATAGTTTAAATGGCAGATACATGGATAAAATTCACGAAGATATATTTGAAGCTTTTATGAGTGCATTATTTCTTAGCAATGGATTCGAACCATGTTGTGTCCTATTATTAAATTTACTAGAAACAACAATAGATTATTCAGATAAATTATATTGTGATAATAACTACAAAGATAAACTATTACGAGTTCATCATACTAAAAAATGGAGATTTCCTATATATCATGCAATTATGCACGAAGGACCTCCTCACAAACGAGTTTATATAATGGGTGTTGAAAATCCAAATCTAAATGTAAATGAGATAAAAAAATATTCAGATGAAAAAAATTATAAAAAATTATGCATTAGTTTTGGTCAAGGAGTGTCAAAAAAAGATGGTGAACAAAAAGCTGCAAAAATGGCATTAATATTAGAAGGTGTATTAAATAAAGATCAATATATTCAAAGTGATATATTTTATCCCGATTTTACTAAACACGAAGATCATGAAATATATACTGATGAAATTAATAGTGAAGAGACAGACAGTGATTATTAATTTAAAACAAGTGTTTATAAATTAGCTTTGATTTTATGTCATAATCCAATCCAATATAGAATTATCTTCTTTAAGATAACTTTGCATAAATTTTTTAATATCAATTTCTTTAATGTCAATAATATCTATAAATCTACTATAATCTTTTATATATAGTTCAAAACAAGCTCTGTTAGAATGAGGGTTATGAGTTTTAGAATTTAATATAGGTCCAGTAATTCCAATGCATGCATCAATTTCATGTATACTTTTCAGACCCGAATTGAGAGAAAGCCATGTTGAGAAAATTGTTTCATCTAAATAAACATCAATTGTATTAACTATATAAACCCTGAGTGGTTTATTTAGATGTCCTATCATTAATTGTGGTTTTGCAATCCCATCTTCACTGTAGTCATATTTTTCCCAAATTTCTGTTAGTATTGCAATAGAAATTGTTGGATATATACCAAAATATAAATTTTCACCAGTTGATTCAGAAGGTTTTCCCCAAAAACCATGATAAACTAGAGTACCTGTTGGTATTTCTACAAATGTGAAACGCGATGTTTTTTTAAAATTATATTCAATATATTGAGGTGTTGTATTAACAAGTATATATGGCTCTAGATAACTAGGTATTGGGTCTTTATAATTGATTAAAAATGTATCTTCTTTTTTTTTATATCCAAAATTTTCTTCAATTCCACCCCCTATTTTATTTTTTAAAGTGATGTATTTTTCTTTATATTTTAAATATTTTAATTTATACATTATAATATACCTATATATTTTTTATAAATATATTTATAATATCAATCCCCTTTCAACACATATTATTCTTTGCAATCTGTTGTTAGATAAAGTTCACAAGTGATATAAATAATAACGACTTGGTTAGATACATCATATTGATAGGATATAATATTATTAAATAAACTTATAAATTAAATATTGGAATGCATTTGAATATTTAACAAACTTCATCATGTATATTATTTTACACTAAATAATATTGAACTATTGTTAATTTATAATTATTTTTTTATAAAATTGATTTATAAAAAAATTGAATTGAAATATTTAGAGCGGGATAGAACATTATTATAAGAAAATGACAAATATTAACCAATACCCTGATAAAGAAAAACTAATAAAAATATGTAAATCTTTTGAAACAGAAGAGATTTCATTAACTGCGATATGTAAGGAAAAAAATATTCCTATTTGTAATTGTAATGCAGTAGGTGATATATTAGAGGATGTATTTTATTCACTAATTAAAGAACAAATAGTTGATTTTGAAAAAGGACCAAAACAATTCCCTCCTGATTATTATGTATATGGATTAAATGAAAAATTTGAGTTTGAGCAAAAAGTATTTATGAAAAGTCCTGGGTTTGATATAGGAAACTTTACGAGTTATGTGAATATGTTATGCGAAGAGGGTGGTGTATTTAAAAAACTTTTCAAAACAAAGTATTTAGTATTTGAATATGAAATTATCGATAAAAAAATTAAAATTATAAAATTCCATTATCTTAATGTATATAATTTGGTTGGAAATAAAACAGATTCTAGTGCGATACAGATTCAAAAAAAAAAAAAAATATGGTATAATATTAGACCCGGGTCAAAAAATTCGTGGTATTGTCTAACAAAAAATCCACAATCATTTATTGATGGAATTGTAAACCGTATAAATGATTGTCCTCATATTGAAGATAAAGTTCAAAAAATTGAAAATATAGAAATCCAATTTGAAAATATAAAAAAACAATTTGATATAAATAATTATGTTTTAAGTAGCAATAAGCTAATTGGTAATATAGTTGAGGTAGATCAAATAACTATCAAATTGGAAAAATTAATAGTTTAGAATTAAAATATACATTTTAACACTCCTTCAACTACATTCGGAATTACCATATTACCAAATAAATCATATTTATCTACATCAACTGGTAATTTAAAAGACAACGGAAAACCACATAATAATTTTAACTCGTTATCATTTAATTTTCTAATGAATGTATTATCTATAATTACTGCCAATTTATTACTATCTGTTGCTGTTAATGTTGGTGATACAGTAGTTGGGTCTAAAATGTTTGTAATCGGAAAACTTAATTTACCCTTACATATATTATAACCTAATTCACCTGTTTTATCATAAACTCTTTTTCCAGAAATTAGATTTTTTGGTTTTTCTAATCTCAGATAGTTTTTTGCAACTAAATTATCTAACATTTGCTTTAAATTTGGATCATCAACAAATGTAGATATCTCACTTAATGTTAGAGGCATCCCATCCATCCATATAATATTTTTCTTTTCAGCCCAATGCTTTTTTCTCCTTTCAGTCATAATTTTATTCATTAACCTACGATCGTTTATTGTTAAAACTCCGTTCACACCTATATCCCAAGAATGAATGTTATGTTGACCTCCGCGCTTATCTTGCATTTTATAACCAAATAAAGGTGTTTGTGAATGTAAATCCATTATTTTATTCGCAAATCCAGTTTCAATATCAGTATATTTAGCAGAATGATCTATAATACTGTTTAATGTATTGTCTGGATTAACATGTTCAATTTTATCTAAATCAATCTGTTTTTCCAAAGAACATACTATGAACACCCTCTCTCTATTTTGAGGAACACCAAAATCAGTTGCGTTTAATTTTTTGTAACTTACAAAATAATCTATATTTTTAAACTCATCACATATTTTTTTTAGAGGGTTTCCATTTTCCAGAATAATTAAGTTTGAAACATTTTCAAGAATAACAAACCTTGGTTTATATTTTTTACATATATCTATAATTTTAAATATAATTCCTCCTCTATCATCATCAAACCCTTTTTTCTGTCCAGCAGAACTAAATGGTTGACATGGAAATCCAGCGCATAATAATTCAAATCCACGTCCAATTTCATTAATATCTAATATGTTTGTTTTTTTATTATTTTCATTAAAGTTCAAATTATAAGTCTGTATTGCATCATCTTTGATGTCAGCAGATAATACACAATTAAACTTGAAGTGTGTATTTTTTTTCTGAAAACTTTCCAATGCCACTCTAAACCCTCCAATCCCACTACATAAATCAATATAATTGATAATTTTACAATCTGATTTCTGATTAGTAATATTTGTTGAACTTGTCTTTTTTAAAGTAATATCGTGTATTTTTTTTGCAACAACCTTTTCTATCATTTCTTCAATTTTGCTTTCAAAAACACAAGGGTTTTTTTTAGTAGTATGTTTGGTATAATGTCCCTTTTGAGTAAATTCTTTTCCGCATTTTTCGCAACTATATTTAACCATTTTTAGTTGTTGTAATATAGTATAATATTATATTTTTAAATCAATTTTTTTATTAATATTCCTAACCATTTCTGAATTTTTAAATATATAATATATATCATATGAAATTAAAAAGGTGTATTAGTTCATACTATAAACATGAGATTTTTAAATGATATAAATAATAATATTGTATAATATTATTATATACAATGATAAATAATAATAATGACTTTGGTTGGATGGGTGAATGTACCGTATTAATGGGAGATAATACTATTAAACAAACTGATAAATTAAATATTGGTGATATTGTAATGGTTCCAAATGGTACAGCCACTATAAAATATATTTTAAAAACATTTGTACCATTAAAAAAAACAACAATGTGTGTATTTGAAAATGGATTGCATATTAAATCACTCCATATGATTAAAACAGATAAATGGTATCCTGCAAATAAATTAGTAAATGAAACAGAATGCAGTATAGAATATTTATATAATATTGTTCTAGATTCCGGTCATATCATGTATGTTAACCAAATGAAGGTTATTACATTAGCACATGGTTTTACAGAAAACGCTTGTTTTCATCCTTATTTTGGAAGTAATTTAGTTATTGATGATATCGTTAATGCCGATTTGACTAATAATGGATATGTAACTATTAATAATTTAATAGTGTCTCGCGAAAATGGAATAGTTGTTAAATTAGAAAGGAATAAATATAATAGATTTGTATATTAAAATATTCACTAAATAAAAATATTGATATTTTAATATTAATTAAACACTTGTAATCATATTTATAATAAATGAGTAATAAGTTAAAAAACTCTATTATAACAAAAGAAGGGTATATTTTAAAAAAAACTCCGGATAATATAGAAATTATAAATTCAATTAAAAATGATTTAACCGTCACTCCTCATCAAACATTTAAAATAGGTAATATGAAACCAGTTACATTTACAGTATATCAAGAGAATGATATGTGTATTTCTATGCCAAAATTTTATGGATTAAACCGGTTTGGTAAACCAGTTAAAACAATGATTGATAAAGGTAAACCAATCAAAATAAAATTTAAATCACAGTTGAAACCAATTCAAAAGGAAATTACTACAACCACTATTAAACATATTAATCAGTTTGGAGGTGGGTTAGTATGTGTAGGATGCGGCGGTGGTAAAACAGTAATGGGTTTATATTTAGCATGTCATTACAAGGTGAAAACTCTTATAATAGTTCACAAGACTTTTTTATTAAATCAATGGATTGAAAGAATTGAACAATTTACTGATGCTAAAATTGGAATTATTCAGCAAAATAAAATAGATGTTGAAGATAAAGATATAGTAGTTGGAATGCTTCAATCAATTGCAAAAGATAAATATGATAGTGATATTTTTCAAGATTTTGGTATGGTTATATTTGATGAGGCACATCATGCACCTTCTGAATATTTTTCTAAAGCTCTTCCAATTATTTCATGTAAATTAACAATTGGTTTATCGGCTACACCTAAACGAGCTGATAAAATGGAAAAAATATTATATTGGTATCTAGGTGATATTGCCTATTTAGCTCCTCCTAATAAAAATGACAATGTAATAGTCCGTGCATATAATTATGACGTAGATGATAAAAATTATAAAGAAGCGCGTTTACCATTTAATGGAGATGTAAATAGACCAAAAACATTAAACCGTATTGTATCAATTCAAAAGAGAAATACTTTTATACTAGATTTGGTGAAAGAAATAATGTTAGAACCTGAAAGAAAAATGTTAATATTAAGTGATAGAATTGAACATTTAGACTTGTTAAAACAATTAATTGATAGTTTAAAATTATATAGTTGTGAATATTATATAGGAGGTATGAGTCAAAAAAAATTAGAAATATCTAGCAATGCACAAATAATTTTAGGTAGTTATGGAATGGCATCAGAAGGTCTTGATATTCCTACATTAAATACACTTATAATGGCTACACCTAGAAGAGAAGTTGAACAATCGATTGGTCGTATTATTAGAAAATCAAATCATGTAATACAACCATTAATTGTAGATATAGTAGATATGTTACCTTGTTTTGTAAATCAAGGGATTTATAGACGTAAATTATATAAAAAATTAAATTATATGATAGAAATATATGAAGTTGAAAATAGTGTAATTATATCCAAAATTGAATTAAATAATACAATTGATATCAGTAGTATAAAATATGTAGAGTCTGGAGTTCAGTTTATTGATTAATTATTATTTAATAATTTGGATATGGAGACATTCCAGTACCATCTGGAGGCATTGTTATATGTAATAATGATCCAAGTTTAGATTTTACATTAAATATTTTATGAATAATTATCCCAGTTAAAAACAGTGCAATAATACTTTCAAACAATATATTAGAAAAAGGTAGTTTATTATGCAAAATTTTAGTTGATATATAAAACCACAACATAAAACTAATTGGGGGTATAATTATAAATTCCCGTAGTGGAATAATACCAAATACACGTGGTGCTTTTGTATTTGAAATTGGTTTAATGTTATTATACAGAATAATTTTTAGAACTATTGAAAATAAAAAAAATACTGTAAAGTATATAAAAAATGTTTTTATTATTCTATTTATCATATATATATGACTATAAAAAAATATTCTAATGAATACATTATACAACAAAATACGCAATTAACTTTATTTGATGGTGATAATATAACCGATGATGATTTGAATCATATTAGTGCTAATTTTCAAAGACTAAAATATCTTTATATAAAATCTTCTAAAATAACAAATACAGGATTAAGTACACTGTACCAATTAACAAATCTAACACATTTGCAAATACATTCCAAATTAATTACATTTAGTGGATTAATACCTTTAGTTATCTTGAAACATCTAACTTATCTTGATATAGATTCTCTTGGCGGCGAGTCAAGTACCCGAGGAATGCAAATAATTGGTGATTTTAAATATTTAACTTTTCTTAAATTAAATTGCATTAATCTTAATACATATTTCTATGATGATACGGGTTATATTATATATATTGATAATAGTATATTTACATATATTAGTAAATTAAAAAACTTGGAATCTCTTGAAATAATAAATACATGTCAAGCAGATATATCATATCTAAAAGATTTACCAAAACTTACTAAACTTAGTTTTCACCATATTGACGATAGTTCATTATTTTATATTAGTACTCAGTTTAAAACACTTGTTGATCTTGTGTTAATTGATAATAATATTACAATTACTGGAATAAATCATTTTAAAAATTTTACAAATCTAAAAAATGTATTACTTGTACCATGTAAATTATTTACAACCGAAGAAAAAAGCATGCTCAATTCATTACCAATCTTATTTAAAATTGTATATCCTCTCTTATAATATTTAAAAATATATAAAGAGGGTATTTTAAACAAATTCTTTAGAACAGGGGGAGAAAGTTTTACGATGATATATTGAAGATCCATATTTTTTAATACCATCTATATGTTTTTTAGTTGGATATCCCATATTACTAGATAAACTATATTTTTCATTTAATGTTATATCACTCGCAACTAATTCTTTTATATGATTGTCATGATGCTCTTTAGCAATAATACTTGCAGCAGCAATAGAATAATATAAATTGTCTCCTTTTACAATACTCTCTACTTTATAGTTTTTAAATTTATTATCCCATCCTGAACCATCTATAATTAAATTATGTACTACTGGCGTATTATTAGTTTTCTGTAATAAATTTTCAATAGCACGGTCCATTGCTAATTTTGTTGCATTTAATATATTAATTTTATCGATTTCTTTTTCATCTGCATATCCGACACCCCAATATTGAACATTATCAGTGATATATTTCATTGCGATCTGTCTCTTTTTAGAGGTAAGTTTTTTTGAATCCATTATATATTCATATTCTGTATTATTTGGCCATATTACAGCACCGGCATATACTCGTCCTAATAATGGACCACGTCCGGCTTCATCTAATCCAATTTCCATTATATTATTTTTATATTGTAACATTTATTATAATATAAAATATTAGTTTATATATAAATTATTTAACAAATATATCACTTACATTACTTACATCACTTACATCAATAACTGTTTTAGAATTATATGAAGGAATATTAGTATTTTTAGTTTCTTTTTCACTTAAAATTATTATAATTAAACCAAAAATTATACCAATTATATATATTGTAATACGTTTTTTTTCATTTTTTTTATATTCGATTAAAGTAGTATACTCGGTATGTCTTTTTTTTTCATAAATAATATATGCAATATAAAATAATGTACCTATAAAGTTTATTAACAAAATATTATAAATAAATGAGTTCATAAATATAATATTATATAGATAATTAATATTTATGAACCAATCTATATATATTTTTCTACACATAAAGGACATTTATTAGTTACGATTAACCAATGTGTAATACATTCATTGTGAAACATATGTCCGCATATTCCGGTCGATAAAGTTGATTGAATACATTTTTCAACTGCATAAATACTGTCATTATTTAAATGTTGTCTACATATTGAACAGTCGGTATTTTTTGGAAATTCATAACTACTAGATGTTATTATGGTTGATTTATTAATTGTAATGGTGGGCATTTTATATTAAAATAAATAATATTATAATATAAATTGTTTTCAATTTTTTCAAAACTTATTATAAAGAGATTATTATAAGCTCTTTACTTCATATTGATCTGTGCTAAGAGAATTATCAAAATCAGATTGATCTGATGAATTATTTACATCAGATTCTTCTCTATCAACACCACCTAATTGATTAAACATTTTTTCAATATCAAGTGTATTTCTAATATCAGAATATTCATTTGCCATATCATCTGATACACGATTATCTTCACTAATTGAACGAGTTTCATCCATACCACCTTTTTGAAATTCATTTTGGTTATTTACTAAAGTGTTTTGTTGTTCCTCCGTCTGTGTGTGTATTTCATCTGATTCCTGTATTCTGTCTTGATCAAACGTAGAGTCTTGTCCACCAATTTGGTTTATAATGGGGGTATCAGACAATGATAATATCTCGGTATTTTCTCCACCGCCAGTCATTTCTTGTTCTTGATCTTGCTCCTGTTCTTGTTCTCTTTCTTGATCTCTTTCTTGATCTTGATCTCGTTCTACTAATCGTCTGAGTTCATTACTAAAATCACCACCTGTCATTTTTAAATTAGGAGTCTCGGATAACAATAATTGAATACTACCTTGCTGTTCTTGTGATCCACCAATCATTTCAATATTTGATATAAATGATTTAGATGAATTTGCATCTAGAAATTGTATTTTTAATTGATTATATTTATTTTTATATTTAATATATTTTTCTTTGTATAAATTTTCAGACATACTATATAAAATGTCATAGATTTTTAATTTATGTTATAATTTTTATATTATAATTTTTATATTATAATTTATTTTTATATTAAATTATAATATTAATTTATTTTAAAGGAGTACAATAAATTGATATAATATATTTTTCTAGTATAAGATAATGAATTGCGCTCCAGGTAAAAAATTTGAAGAGGGTAGTTGTTTTACACGAGATGATTTACAAAAGATACTCAATATAGTAACGAATGGTGAAACTAATAATAGTAAAACAAAAAAACAATTATTAGAAATTGTAAATACTTTAATGCAAAAAGATAAATATAAATGTAAAGATATGGATCAAGTTTGTTGGATAGAAACAACTAAAAAAATTAAAGATAATTCTGATGAAGAAATACAAGATTTAGTACAAAATACTTTCCGCCCGATTGGACCAAGTGGGAAAAAACAATGGTTGAGTACATCAGATATAGATCAATCAATGTTTCAATACGAATCAAAATATGATGATTTTTCTTTTCTAGGTGCTGTACCATATGATTTTGATATATTACCTCAACTAACAATACAAAATTTAGATTTTAATAATTTAATTAAAACTAATAAAACTAAAATAGGAGTTATAATTAATTTAGATACACATGATCAGAATGGATCTCATTGGGTTGCTCTATATAGTGATTTAAATAAAAATCAAATATATTATTTTGATAGCTTTGCTGTTAAACCAGGTAAAAGAATTACATTATTTATACAAAAAATATTACATTTTATGTATAATAAAAAACATAAACAGCAATTAAAATTAACTGAATTTTTGAATAAAATTATTAAAAAGAAGGAATATACACTTCAAAGTATGAGTGAATTTGACGACTTTGATGTTCAGTATAATAAAAAACGACATCAATTCAAAAATAGCGAATGCGGTGTTTATTCTATGAATTTTATTATTAGATTATTAAATGGAGAAACATTTGAACAGGTGCAAGATGATATTATGAAAGATGATAAAATGAATAGTTGTAGACAAGTATATTTTAGAAAATAATTTTATATATTATTAATTATATCTATTTGAAAACTTAAATTATATGACACACCATTAAAATTATAAGGTATTTTATCTTCTGTAGTAAACTGTATTTCTAATTTATCTAATGATAATAAATTTTTAAATTGGATATCACATATACTGTTACCGTTAAAATTTAATATACCAATTGGGTGTTCTTGTAAATTGATAATATATAAATATAATTTAGTCGGTAATCTAAAATCATATAAATTAGTAGCTGTTATTTGTTCAACATTGTTTTCAAGTGAACTATCAATAAATCCTAATTTTTGTGTAAAAAGATTTGGTATAATTTTAAATTGAATATTTTCTTTAGATGAAATATTTATTTTTAATTCAACCTCATCAATACTAAATACTAAATCATTATTATTATTTAATACATCTATTATTTTTTGTATAGTATAATAACCCTTTTTTATTAATATTTTATTTTCATTATTATCAAGAGTATAATTAAAATATAGATCCGATATAATATTATATTGAGGAGGTGGTAAATAATATGAAATTAATTTAATACTCTTAATATTATCAAGTGCATTAAAACTATATTTATATAATGCATCTACTTTATTTATTTCTAATTGTAATTGTTTTATATTATTTTTATTATTTTGCCCTAATTCTATTCTAAGATTTGTAATAATTTGATTCAAATTATTAATTATTTCATGTGAATTATTTAATTGTTGATTTTGAGGTGGTTGATTTTGAGGTTGATTTTGAGGTGGTTGATTTTGAGGTTGATATTGTGGTTGATATTGTGGTTGATTTTGAGGTTGATTTTGAGGTTGATTTTGAGGTTGATTTTGAGGTTGATTTTGTGGTTGATATTGTGGTTGATATTGTGGTTGATTTTGAGGTTGATTTTGTGGTTGATATTGTGGTTGATTTTGCTGCGGTGATTTGTTTTCAAAAGATTCAATAGGATTAAATTGTTTATGTGAATCAATTGGTTGATTAAATAATGAATCAATATTAGTATTATTAGAAGTATTAGTAGTATTATTAGTATTTCTATCTTCTTCTAATTGAGCTAATCTATCTTGAACTGACATAGAATCATTATATTTTCTACTACTATTAGTTGAATTACTTTTAAAATTACTTTCTTCCGTATCATTATATCCCAATAACGGTTTATTAGTTACATTAACACTAGTAGATGGTTCTACTCTCCCAACTTTAGTTTGTTTTAAAAAATCTGGAATTACAGGAGTATCAGTTGTTTCAGTTTTTCTAGACTGTTCCAATTGTTGTAATCTATCATTCATACTAAGATTAGATGTATCGCCAAAATCTCTACTATTTTTTGGAGCTGATGCAAACATTTGATCCCCCATACCTGATATTGGACGGTCTGAAATAGTAACTGTTTTTTTTGGCAAGCCAAAATCACGATTTAATTTTCTATCATGTGTAATATTATTATTAGATTTCATATTTTTAGTATTAATAAAACTTTGTAGATCTTTTATACATAATTCATTAAATTGTTTTTTAACAATATTTATATTTTGACTATTAATTTTAGATAATTCTAATGTTTTATATTTAAGTTTCATAGTTGCAATAAGATTTGTTATAATTTGTTCTTTATCTTTTTTAATAATATTATCCAATTCATTAGTAGATATTAGTAGTTTATATAAAGATGTGGTATTATCTTTTGATAAAAAATCTTTTACCTGCATTTCACTCATTAAAATAAACTGTTATATTTCTTTAACTAAATAAAAAGATTTATACAATATATTAAATCTATTATAATATAGATATAAAATGAATACAAAGTTAAAACAAATTGAACATATTTTAACAAAAATAAAATCGAAATACAATCATATATGGAATGAAAAATGTAAAACATCTGATGTATTACCTAATGTATTACCACCTGTTGAAAGAATTATAGTTATAGGTGATATTCATGGTGATATGAATGTATTATTAGAATGTTTAGAAAAAGCAAATGTTATCAATACAAAAATATATAATAATACAAAAAAATATAATGATATAAAATGGATTGGTAATGATACAGTTATTGTACAAGTAGGAGATCAAATAGATAGTTGTCGTTTTGATGGTATAAATAATTGTAATGAGAAGCAGCACTACGAACCAGGTCAAGCATATGATATGATAGATGAAGCAAATGATATTGAAATATTATTATTCATGACTAAATTACATAAATTAGCACAAAAAGATGGTGGTGCTGTATATAGTTTATTGGGTAATCACGAATTAATGAATGCTCAGGGTAATATGTCATATGTATCTTATAATAATATACAGATATTAAATAATTACAAGACCACAGATGGTTCTATTATAAAAGATGGATTTGAAGCAAGAAAAAAACTATTTTCACCAGGTAATGATATTGCTAATTTTTTAGCATGTACTCGTTCTGTTGTTCTAGTAATTGGTAGTAATTTATTTGTACATGCGGGTGTATTACAATATATTACAACTAAATATAAAGATATAAAAGATATTAATATATTATTTAGATTGTTTTTACTTGATGAAATACAAAAACCACAAGTATTTAAAGATTTATTTGGTTCAAATGAAACATCTCCATTATGGACTCGTGTTTTTGGAATGACTAATTCATTTACTACACGAGAAAAATGCGATGAATTAATGAATCCATTGTATGAACAGTATAAAATTGGAAAAATATTTGTAGGTCATACACCTCAACTCACAACAGGTATAATCAGTACATGTCAAGATAGAATTTGGTTAACAGATGCGGGAATGCCAATAGCTTTTAATAAATTTGACCAAGTTCATAAAATGTCAAATGGTCTAGAAAAAAGTCAAGCAAGGCAAGCACAAGTATTAGAAATTTTAAATGATAATACAATTCGAGTAATTAATTAGGATATTTTTAATTTTAGAAAGTGTAAATAAAATAAATAATATTATTTATTTTATTTAATATTTTTAAATAAGTCAAGTTAGAGCATTTTTTTATATTTTTGAATATTATTATCAAGTTCTTCCATTGCTTTTTTAGATGCACCTACCGAGTCTATTGATGGATTAGCTTCTTTTATTTTTTTCAATATAATACCGCCAATTTGAGCAGCCTGTTTTCCATTTGGAATACCCAATTTATCTGCAACATGTTTTTTCAATGTTTGAAATGCTGCAAATCCTGGATTCATACCTTTAATTGATCGTTTTTTGGAAGACTTTTTGGAAAACTTTTTGGAAGACTTTTTGGAAGACTTTTTGGAAGACTTTTTGGAAGACTTTTTGGAAGACTTTTTGGAAGACTTTTTGGAAGACTTTTTACCACCACCGGACAAACTATTTGTAGACTTTTTAGAAGACTTTTTGGAAGACTTTTTGGAAGACTTTTTGGAAGACTTTTTAACAGACTTTTTAACAGACTTTTTGGAAGACTTTTTGGATCGTTTCTTACCACCTCCGGACAAACTATTTGAATGGTTATTACTACTATATAAATCAGCTGAACTTAAAATTAATTCAGAACTCTCGGTATTTTGTATAGAATTATTCAAAGATGATCTTTTAATAGATCCTCGTTTTTTAGATCCTCGTTTTTTAGATCCTTGTTTTTTAGATACTCGTTTCTTACCTCCACCATTTTGAGTTAATAATTGCCTTAATTGATTTTCTAACATTTCAGTATCAGTAACGGTCATAGCAGAAGTTGGTAGATCACCTCCATATTGTTGCATCATATCAGTAGATGTTGCACTAAGTGCACCGCCTCGTTGTATCATATCAGTAGATGTTGCACTAAATTTATCTTGTTGCATCATTTCAATAGATGTTTCACTAAAATCACCACCACCTCGTTGCATCATGTCAGTAGATGTAGCACTATACATCCCACCACCTCGTTGCATCATGTCAGTAGATGTAGCACTATACATCCCACTACCACCTCGTTGCATCATAGTTGATGTAGCACTATACATATCAGACGTAGTTTCAATCATATTATCATTATTGCCACCTCCGACCATATTATCTTCTGATGTCAACATATTCACTAATTTATTAACATCAGTTGTATTTATTTGAGATAAAAATACATTAGATGTAATAGAATGTTTATTTTTTAAAGAACCGCCTATCTGTTTAGATTTAGATTTAGATTTAGATTGACTTAATGTAAGCCAATCTGCTTGAACCGAATTAGAAACTGTAGATGTCAAAACATCATTCAGATCCGTTTTTAAAAAAAGATTAGAACTCATATATAATAGTCTAGAAAAAAATTTTTAAACTATATTTTGCAAAAAGAATTTATCATTATTATTATAATGTATATAAATCAAATTGATAAATTATTTGACGATATTATAAATTATTTTAATATTTTTTTAATTAAAAAAAAAATATTTGATATTTTTTCAAAAGATACTAATTTTGTAAAATATCAAAATAAAATATTAGACACAATACAAGAATTTATTAAAAACATTAATATGTCCGATATTAAAAACATCACTACAAATATACAACATATTGAGTATATAATTGAAATTATAAAAAGATATTGTGCTTTTTATATTTATTTAGGAATTGCATATTATTACACAGGTGGTCGTGAATTATTTATTACTAATATAATAGAAACAAGTAAAAATATAAAAGATTCTAGTTTTAGTATAACTAATTTTTATAATAGTGATAATAATGCAAAAATAATAAATATGTTTATTATTATCAAAGATATATTGCAATTACAAGATTATAAAACTCTTGATAGAATTAAAATTATATTGGAAGCTGAGCCAATTAAATATGATAATACTATTTGTTTGTTAAATCAAATAGGTGAAGATTTTTTTAATGATTACTTTATAATAAAAGATAATTTTCATAATATAATTAAAACTTTAATTTTTAGACAAATTTATTTGTTACAAGAAAAGAATAGTATTATACAACTATTAACTGATATTGAAAAAGATGAAGGTGAATATAAATTTATTGATATTGTTATATCAAAACATGATAAAATGATAGATTTCACATTTTTACAAAATATATTATCACCTGAAATGCAGCGAACTGGAAGAGCTTATGACTATTATAATTTCTTGGTAAAATACAAAGATGATAATAAATTAAACATATTAAATAATTATAAAATGATTGATTTTTTATTTAGTAATAAAATAATTATACCAATTACCGATGATTTTTTACGTTATCATAAAGCTACTGAAAGATATGATAAAGATACTAATAGCGGGATAAATGATCGTGAATCTACGAAAATAAAATATATAATAAATAAAATAAATAAAATAATCAATTTAAATTCACAAACGTATAAAAAAAATCCACAACTTAAATCGGATGTAATGAATTTATTTTATAAATCACTTGAATATAAAGAGGCTATATTATATAACGATAATGAAGAAGTTAAAATAATCAATAAATTAGATACAAGTGAGCAATCAACTGATTTGGATTTATTATTTGATTTAAATAATATCAGAAATTATCCATATATTAATTATAAAGAAATGAGCAAAGAAGGTATCAAAATACGTCCTTCGCGTATGATACAAGGGGTTAGATATGCAAATATAAAACACAAGTTTCCTAAAAATAGAAAACTTGAATTACGAGTTGGTCATATGAATTTACCATTAAATGTAGTTGGAATTATATTTAATCCATCTAATAAACCTTTGGAATATTTTGATACATCAAAATTAATTAATATTAAAGAAGGATATAAAAATAGTTTTGATGGATTCATTGACATTATGGAAAATAAACACAAATCTGGTGATAATTTATATTATTGGTTATTTGATTTATCAGTGGATAAAGTAAAGCTTGATCAATATAAAAATGTTAGTTCTAAAGAAACTAAAACTGTTATTGAAAATATATTAGGTGAAATATATACTCGTTATATTGAATATCAAAAAATACTTGTTTATAAACAAATAAAAAAAACAAAACCTGATAATTTATGGAGTATGACAAATATTGTAAATAAATATGTAAACTCATATAAATTTACTGAAAACATTGATTTGTCATCATTGAATTCTGATATATTAGATACGTATTATTTACAGTTAACACAAAATATTAAAACAAAAGAACATCCAATAGAAAAACAAGAACTTCTTAAAATACCAATATCAAGTAAAATAAAAGAAAAAGATATTACAATTAAACTAAATTACAAAATTAAAGATATAGATATAACATTTGAACAAAATAGACCGATATGTTATCATTATATTAAATGGATTTCATTAAAACAAATATCTAGAAAGAAAGATGAAGAACTAAATCAAGCAATTTTTGATTTTGTAAAACAATATGTAAAAGTTAATGAAAGAAATGAATATATATGTAAAAGTTGTTCAGAAGTATTAGATTTAAAAAAATATGTATATGAAGGAACATATGTACCAGAATTGGACACATTTCAAACTACTAATTTATCAGTTAATCAAAATATCGAAGAAATGCCTAAATATGCAAAATATACAAAAACTATACGTAATATCGAGAAAAATATAGAAAAAATAGCCAATGCTGTTAATTTATCTTATTATATTGGTAATACACCTGTAATAAAGTTAAGACGTAAATTAATAATAAAAGATACAATTGATTTAATTTTGGTTCATGGAGAATATTTAAAAAATCAACCGAAAGATAGAAAACAGAAAGCGGTTGAAATATCTAATATTCATCCTGATTTAACAAATTTATTCTTTTTTGAATTGAAAGATGAAGTATTTTTAACAAGTTCTCTAGATACAGATCAGTATAAACATATCAAGTTTAATAATGTACTTGCATATATTTTAGTTGTATTAATAACTGATCTAAATGTTGGTATGATTATTAGTATGAAAGATGATAAAAAATGTAATTTTTTCCTTTATTCAAATATAGGTGAAAAAATATTTAGTACATTATATATTCGATTAAATGAAAAGGAAAAAATATCAATTAATAAAATACCACTTTTAGCATATGTTTTATTTTATATGAGCTGTATATTAACAAATAATAACATTTGGTTATGGAATAATACACAGAAAGGTCTAGAATATAATATACAAAAAATTATAATTCATACAATGGTTGATTTAATAAATACATTAATAGAAGCAAATATGTTGACAAAAAAAAGTTATATTTATGAATTAATTGTAAATCGTCTTATGTATAAAATACAAAATACATATATTGATAAAAATGCATTAGATCTAATAAATACTGAAATGAAAAATAAAATAAAGATTGATTCAACCACAAATAAAATTAGTTATATTATAAAAAAAAAAAATGTAGTAAATATACAAATTGATAATTTGCATCTAGAAGGGAATAATAAACCATTTATTCCATTAGTCGTTAACGAAACATTATGTACTGCTACTACGTATAATTTGAATATTAAACAAACTATATTATTTAATAATAATGTTGATATATATACAAATTGTAGTGATGGTAATTTTCATAATTGGGCAATAATAAATAAAACAATTACATGTAATTTATGTAATTTATCATATGATGATATTAAAATAAATGGTAATAACGATACTGTAACAAATATTAGTAGAATAACTCAATTAAAAATGTTATATTTGAAAAAAATAGCAACAAATTATTGTATTAATGGTGAATTACATGATATTGATGCTACTACTAATATATGCAATAAATGTAAAATAAATGTTAATGAATTTAAATATACTAATCAAGAATTATTAAAATTAGAAAAAAATTTTACACATAAAAATGACAATAATATAATGCTAAAATTAAATGACATTAAAAAACAATTTACATTTGAAGCAAATGAACGTGAAATGGAATTAAAATATATTGCGAAACAAAATGAACTATATATTAAATATACTGATAACAAACTATTAAATTATATTGATAATTTTATTGATATATTAATTAAAAATTTAGGAAATACAATTAAAATAGATAATAATAGAATTAATCTACGAGATACAATGTATATTATAAAAAATAATTATATGGGGAATGATATAAAAGAACCAATTGTTATATTATCAAGTCATAATAAAATACATATAATAGAAAAACATCCTCATTTTAAAATAAATGTAATATATTATCATGATGAAATAAATAATGCATATGTATATTATGATCAATTAACTAAAAATTATTTGGGATATTCTAAAGAATCTAATCCAAGTAAAATGGGTAAATATATAATGTATTCAAAAGTAGCATTTATTAAAATAGTTCATAGCATAAAAGATATGATTTTATATTTAGGATTAGAAAACAAATTTTATAATATTTATCATATATCTACACTTTATATGAATAAACCACTTGATATGAACAAATCACTTGATACGAATAAAGAAAATACTGTTAATATACCAGAGATATATACACAAATAATTAGAACAAGATGTAATAATTTAAAACAATGTATTTATCGCACTACTAGTATTATTGAAAAAATTAAAAATTCATTTATTAATAAAAAAAATATACATAATATATTGGAATTTAATTTAGTCAGTGAATTTCAAACACTTTTAAAAGATTTTAAAATTACTGATAAGAATAATGAAAATGAAATATTTAAGAAAGTATATATTATTACTAATAATATTAATATTGATAAAATTGAAATAAATGATGAACCATTATTATTAAGAAATTACATTGATACCGACAAATTAATTGGTTTAAATAATATGGATAGTAAATTATTATTTTATTATCTATATAATTTAAATAAATTAATTGATTATAATGATCTGCCGGCAATTAGAACTAATATATGTTATATGATAATCAAATTAATAATATATAACTATAATATGTATAATATTCCTATAGAAAATATACATGCACGAAAATTCGATACAATGCTTTTAACCGACGCACCTTATTTAGATGAATCATCTCGTGTAATGGGATATTATAATGATTTAGTAAATGTGAAAGATATCGATGAGGCAGTTCAAAATGAATTAGATTATGATATAAATGAAGAAATGAACTCAATTGATCTGGATAATAATGATATTGAAGATGATATATTAGATTATGATGCAATGGATGAAATGTTAGAACATTCTACCGATTCATAATAAATTGATTTTTTTTCATATTCGTTTATAAAAAAAAACTATTTTCAAAATTAATATAATGAACTATATTATTTCTTCTACTATATTATTAGTTGTTATTAGCATTATCATTTATTTATTTAGTATAAATAATAATACTCATAAAATTAAAAATAAAATATCTGAAACTTTTCACACAATAAAATCAGATAAATTAAATTATTTGAATAATATAGATACAATAAATTTACTACAATTTTTGAAAACATATTATGGTCAATATGACAATATTATGATACCTAAAAAAATATATTATAATATAGATGCAGAGACAAATGATTATATTATGAATAATATAGAAATTATTGGTTACAAGTTTAATAATAATATATTTAATGAAACAAAGTTTGCAATAGATATTAAATTTATTCCAATTAAAAATGATTTATTTGTAGGAAGATATTGTTTATTTGGTTTAAATGGAAATTACATGATATATGATGATAATTCACAAGACCCTGTTATAAACACACAAGAGTCCGTTATAAACACACAAATCCCTCTGAAATCATGTATTAAACGAAATAATAAATCAAATGATACTACAATTATATCTGAAACAAAAAGTGATATTTTTGATATGATACCTGATATTATTCATCTATCTACATCTGAAAAAGAGAATAGTCATTTTGAGAATGTATAAAACTATGAGTTGAGGTAAAATTAACTCCAAATTATGAATCATTTCGCATTGTTTTAAATAATGGATCATTTTTTAATATAAAATCAGGAGTCATAAATTCTGTACCAACTAATATACGTCCTCTTTCAGTTATCATATCACCTTTTGTAAATTTTTCTGGAACAATTCTTTGAACAAATTCTCTTATCTTTAGAGGAATTGAACTATCTGTCCAAAATTCAGGAAAAAATCCTTTTTTAGTAAATGTATTAAAAAAATAATGAACATCATAATATCTATTTTGTTCTGGTTTAATATTAATTCTATTTGTCCATTCGGCGTCAACTTTACTATTATCTACTATTCCTGGGATGCATGCAAAATCAAAATCCCATAATTTTAATTGAATTCCTATATTTAATATAATATAAATCTGTCCATTTATTTTATATTTAAACTTGCTATTTGTAGATGATATTGGTATTTTATGAACTAATATATTATTTGCTTTCATATCATTGTGTCGAAAGCCAGGATATTTATTTTGTATAATTGCTAATACTGACAATAATTGAAAAAAAATAGTTCTCCATATTTTAACAGTAAATGTTTTATAATTAAGTTTTACATAATCTAATAAATCTCCAGAATTTGCCCATTCTGATATCAATATAGAAACATTATCATAATATTCGCCTTTTTTATATCTTTTTACAAATTGATCAAATTTTTTATTAGATACTATATTGTCTTTTGGTAAATTAATAAATGGTTTAATACTTGTATTAAATGTTGTTATTGGTAAAATAATATGAGGTGTTTGTTTTTTTTGTACAAAATAAGATAACACTTTCAACATAATTAACTCGGCATTTTCAGGTCTTTTGATATTAAACATATCACCATAGTTTTCTTTTCGAGGATATGCAACTACTTTTAATGCATAATTTTGTTTATTTTCAACATTAGGCGGAGGATGAACTCCTTTGAATGTATGCCCTGTTGATCCACTCTTAATATATAATAATTTTCCTCCTAAATCTTTAACCGCTTTGTTAAAATCAATATATTTTTTTGGCAAACTTTCTCGAATATCTTCAGTTAATATATTATAATTTGAACTATTTGGAGAAGTATTTTCATAATTAATCATCGCATCAATATTTGGTTTATCTTTAACCATCAATGCAATATTTTCTAATCGAAATGGTATTCCATTAAATCGTTCTTCATTTTTTACATTATCATCAATATTCATACTTAATATTAAAGTATATTTTTTATATAACTTTTAAACCTTTATATAAAATAAATCAGAATTAATTATTCAATTCTTAGCTCGTAGTAACAATCATTACATCTTTTACACTATTCATTTCACGTAAATTTAATGTTAATTTATGCGAATACTTTTCAAATATTTTTTTTATTAGATTAATTTCCATATTAGGTAGTATTGGATGAGCCATCCAGTATTTTGATTTACCAATCATGTCTAATTCAAACTTTGTTGGATATAAATGAGCTACACTACTATTAATATTTAACATTATTTTTCGCAATTCTTTTGGTAATAAATAAGAAGATTGTTTTGGAAGAACGGTCAATAATTGTTCAAATGGAGACATTGGTATTGACGTTTGAAAATTAATATTATTTATATCTATTTTATTTGAATTCATATCCATTATGAAAGGAGGATGATCATATGGATAATACCAATCCCATGAAGGACATTTGTCAAAATAATAACAAGTTACCCACTTTAGACCAACCATATAATGATATACCATTTTTTGTACAAAATTATCAATTTGTGAATCATCGTCATTATTAACATTGTAATTATGTGAATAATATCTAGCACGCCATAATTCCATATTATCCGAACCTAATTTGATGGGATCATTTATTTTAAATTGTAAATTTTCTATTCGATGAACTTCTATATCATACATATCAGTTGAAAAACACGAAGAACGGTATTGTTTTTTATTATATTTAGTTATTAATGTAGCTTCCTCGTCAATCGCTAATCTACCTATAAAATCATAGAAAATTTCAACATTAATATCGCAATGTGGTTTTCTTATTACAATATAATTTCCTGGATACATTGATATTGTTTCAACATATTTTGTAATCAAAATATCTATAGCACCGTTATAAATATCTAATGAGGGTAAATGTGGTAAAAAATCATTACCCATTAAATAACAAATAAATATAAAATCATCTATTAATCTATTTTTATCTATTTGTACAGTATCTTTTATTAATTTAGACATGGACTTTACTATACACTCTTTCATAATTTTAATAGATACAAAATTAAAACCATCAATAGCTGTATTCATATCATTCTTTAATATTTTACCCTCTCTCATTAAAAAGATAGAATCTAATCCTGTTGACAGAGCTAAAAATATTAAATCAGCGTCTAGTCCATAGATTACATAATTATAGTTTGGTTTATTAAGTTTTTGATTATTTCTAATAAATTGCAATAATTTGTGTTCTCCTTCTGATGGAACATTACTAGATGAATAAATAATTTCTATTTTTTTTTTTTTACAATATTCATTCATCCAATCAATTATTCTTAAATTTAACAATTTCATAAATTTTGTACCAGGAGTAATTGCACTATTATTCCAATATAATGGAGATGGTTTTTTATGTTTTTTTCTTAAATTAGTATATAATTCATTATCATGTACTGATTTGAACCGTCTCATTCTCTGTTGTTTCATTTTTGCAACGGGAGCGACCCCGTCAATAGCAATATATATACCACGTACTGGTTTTACATGATCTATTATTTTTTCTAAATATGTAATAATATTATTTCGCATTTTAGCTTCTATTTTATCTATATCTAATGTTTTATTAGCATTTTCATCAAGTGTTTTAAAACACTCTGGATGAATCATACAATTCATATCAATTAATATATAATCAATTAAATCACCGCTTTCTAGAAATTGATCATTTTTTTCTACATCTGATCTAGAAAAAACGATTTTTGTAGTTTTATATTGTTTCATTAACCACATAAAAAATCCAGGGACACCCATTTGTTTAATAAATTAATCATATATATTATTAATTTATTATATCAATTTTTTAATATTTTTTTCATATCATTTATAATATATGAAAACATTAAAAAATATTTTTCAACATTTAGAAACAATAATAGGTACAGAAGGAGCTTTTAATGTATTTATGGTTGAATATAAAGTACGAAAATCCTTTTTTGAAGCATTAGTCTTTAGTACAATATTAAAATTAAATAATTATATGAAAAAATATAAAACATTATTAATAAAATTTAAGAATATTGATTTATATATATTTGAAATTGTTAAAAATATCGAGTGTCAATATACTGTTCGATTTATGATTTATCAAAAAATATATGAAAAAGATATTAAAAAAATAAAATCATACAAGGATCATAAACAAATTGGATATATGTTAGATTATAGTTGTCCTAAAAATATAGATGGTAAAAACAAGGTTTCGTATTCATTATATATTATTAAAGATAAGTATATTTATTATAAACCAAAATGGTTGAATCCAAATAAGATTATTAAAATAAACCAAAACAATATACCCTTATTTTCATATGTATGTACACATGATAAATTGGATGATTTTAATAATATAAAAAAAATTGGTAAAAAATGTATGAATCTAATTAGCACTATGAAATTACCTTATACTATTAGTATAATACATGAATTATTTGAATGATTTTGATAAAAACAAATAAATTATAGTTTATATTTATATTTTATTTTAAAGTATATTATAAATGATGAAATTAGATAAATCTATAAAAATATGTGATACAAATAAAGGTACAGAACAGAATGATATTGTACCCATTACTACATGTAATTCAAACAAAGATATGACGTGGGAACTAATTGTATACACACCTCCAATAAAATGTAATTTGAATAAAGATGTTGATAGTGATATAATTATACATACACCTACTATAAAAATAAATGATATAGAAGAAGGACATTTTGAAAGTGATAATATTGATTTATTTGAACCGTATATAGATTTTAATAATATAATACAAGAAAAATTATATAATTATGATAGTGATATGATTAAACAACTTGAAAATGAAATACAAAAATTAAAACATCCGGATATATATTTAGTAGAAATGATGACTAATTTATCAGATAGTGACAGTGATGATAATATATCAATTAAAATGAAAATATTATTAAGATATCATCAAGATATCGCAATTAAATATAATTTAAAAAAGTATAAAACAATTTTAAATAAATATCCATCAACATTTAATATAATTATCGAATATTATGATAATATAATTCATCAATCTAATATAATTATCAATATACAAAAATGGAAACAAATATATTGTAATAGAATATTTTGGAAAAAAGATATAAAACAACAAATCGATAGTTTAAATATTTTATATATGAAAATAATTTCATTATATGATGGTAGTAGATCTAATCAGTTATTTCATATTAAATTGAGACAAGTTGAATACAATAAATACCATGTAGACGAAATGATAAGTAGGTTAACTCAAATATATAAAATGTTTAAATATAATTTTTTTGAACAAATTAAGTGCAAACCATTATTATTCATCGACTTTATTGAGTTGCCATTTAATGAAATGATAAATTATATGGAATATATATATATAAATATTACAACAATATTAAATTACTATATAAATCAGTTTCAACAATATGAATTTTATCGTAATAAATTAGAACATTTGTTAAATCCATATCAAAATATAAATAATTGTATATCATCAGATATGGGATCTGATGATATTTTATATATATTAAAAAATAATAATTAAAATAATTATGAATAAAATTCTAATTCTGCCATCCCATTGTGTATTTTGAGAATATTATATTTGCTATATATTAATTTAAATTCTATTCCTAAATTATTTGGATTAATTTTTGAATTATAATAACTATTATTATTATCATTTACAATTATTGCAATATTTTGTCCAGTTATTACATTCATATTAATAGATCCAGATGGTTGTATTATATTTGGAGATAATGAAAATGTCTTGTACCATACTCCATTTGGTATAGAAGCATCTAAATTATTATATGATACAACATTATTATATGTATCAATTCGTGTATTATAATATTCAAACAAGTTATATTCATTTGATATTGTTAGTTCAATTCCTTCGATTAAATTTGTTTTTCCAATAAAATGAGTATGATCAGTTTTCCCATATTTTGATAATCCAGTGCTATATAATTTCTCTCTTGTAAATAAATAAATATCTTTAACCAAACCATTAATATTATTTAATGAATCATATAATGAATTATTATCAATATCTAATACTATTTCATGATGTGTTTCTATTATATATTCAAGATTAGTATTTGCCATTTTTTCTTTCTCGTGATCATCTATATATCCATATTCAACTAATAATCCTACTTTTGGTTTGGGAATTAAATTTAAGACATAATTATAATCAATAAAGTAGTGGTATCCAGCTAATGTTATTTTGGTATTTTCTTGTAAATAAGTATCTGTTGTAATATTATTCATCAATACAATCCAATCATCTAAACTTAATATTTTTGTATTATATTCATCATTGTTAGATCCATAGTATTGTAAAATCGTGTCACTGTCTATTCCCGGATATTGTGCATCTAATACACGTTTGTCTATATATAAACATTTATATCTATATATATTCTCTGGTAAAATAATATCAACTGTTTTATATGGTAAATTTGCTCGTGATATTGAGTTAGTTTTAGTATCAATATTATGATTTTTTCTTTTAATATTTACTATTAACATTGTATTATACATTTCTTCCCAATTTTGTAAATATACTAAATTTTTTAAATCATTTATACGAGTATTAATTTTAACACTACTATTAATCATACCAACTAATGGTAATGCATTTATACTTTCATTTATATTTGAAAAATTGAACAGTAATGGAACATAAATAATATTAGGCGAACCTTTATTAATATAAATATCATCTGTATTACCAATCATAGTATTATAATTACTAATATGAGAACTATCTATACTATGTAGTTGTTTTATATGAAGAAAATCATTTGAATAATTATCTAATGTAAAACCATTTATATTTAATTCAAAAAAATTAAAATAATAATGACCCATATAATCAACCCATTTAGCTAATATTTGTCCTTTATTTACAGTATTGTATTCAGTTATACTATAATTTTTATTTGAATTATAATATTTTAAATAATTAATAATATTTTTATACATTGAATCTAATGTTAAATCAAGTTCAGTTATATTCAAACTAGTTAGTGACAATATATAATTAATTATATTTACCATATTTATTATATTTGTATCAATAAATAATACATATTTTACTAATCTATCTTGATATTCATTAAATATATTTAATATTCTACTCTGTAAAAATGTTAGAGTTATATTATCTAATTTTAATATTTTTTTTGCATGTACATAACCATTTATTTGAATATCAGAATATAATGACATATTAGTATAAATAGATGTCCAATAATTTATTTCTGTTGTAATATTAGATAATTTATTCTGTTTATATTCTATATATTTTTGATCTGTTATTATACTATCTGTAAAATTTAATATAGGAACTTCTACTTCTAAAAAACTTCTATATAATATATTACCAACAATTGGTATTTCTATAGACATATTTTGTCCATATTCGGCAATTTGGGATGACGTAATTCTTTTAAATTCTAATCCAAATGGAGTATATTTTTGATATTTAAAATTTTCAGTAAATACAGATGTAATTATATTTGATTTTGTATTAGGTAATTGAACAACATGTCCAGTCGGGTTGGACGTTGTATGATTGGACGTTGTATGATTGGACGTTGTATGATTGGACGTTGTAGGGTTGGACGTTGTAGGGTTGGACGTTGTTGGTATAGTTGTATGATTGGACGTTGTTGGGATGGACGTTGTTGGGATAGTTGTATGATTGGACGTTGTATGATTGGACGTTGTATGATTGGACGTTGTTTGTTTTGATTTACCAGACGTTGTATGATTTTGCGTATTATAAGACGTAGGTATAGTTGTATTTGATATAGTATTTGATATAAAAATATTAGGTGGTTTATTATTTGATATAAAAGTATTACTCATATTATTATTTATTTAAACTTAGGTTTAAATAAATAATTAATTAATTTAAAAAAATATATAAAACATTTTTTTTATATTAGTTTGGATATAAACAAGAATCTATTATTATATTAATGAAATTCTTTGACTATAAATTTA
>Ga0315331_10000257_pt1 | contig 34873 bp, 43 predicted proteins | sample M160m34915metaG_FD_203456 | JGI IMG/M metagenome (GOLD analysis project Ga0315331, IMG submission 203456) | Ammonia-oxidizing marine archaeal communities from Monterey Bay, California, United States - M1 60m 34915 | ecosystem: Environmental > Aquatic > Marine > Intertidal zone | place: USA...
CCAATTGGAACAATAAGGTCTGATACGAATTCTCAAAACGAAGAGGAGCTTTCCTGGAACATATCCCCAGATCATAGGGGTAAAGGACTAGGAGGATTAATGTTGTCTTTATTTTTCAAGAATACCCACGGCAAATTTGTGGCTAAAATAAAAAAAGAAAACATCGCCTCTATAAAAATTGCAGAAAGTAATGGTTTCGCATATAGCTCTCCAGGGGTGTATATAAAAACATTATGACAGATTCAGAAATTATTGATGAAATACAAAAAGTTCGCACCAAGAATAATAAAAACTGGATGGACATCTTAAGGATTGCATTCAAGTATGCCCCAGAAGAGGCTCGTTCAATATTATCGGAAATCAACAAAAGTGACGGCAAGATTAGTGGACTATTAGATCAGTTATCTAAAAACGGATGATTTAATACATAAGCATTTTTAGTTTAGTAGCCTAGTATATGAAAAACATAGAAGATGTATGTTTTATTGTTCAAGCTAGATTAAACTCAGAGCGTGTCCCTAGGAAAATGTTAAAAAGTTTTGCTAATTCTACGTTACTAGATATATGTTTATCTAAACTATCAAAGTCGTCAGTTATACCAAAAGATAATATCTTTTTATCTTGTTATGAGCCCGAGATAAAGGCATGCGGAATACGGCATGGAATTAATATTTTCCCTAGATCCAAACAGTCGGCTAATGAAGAAACTAAAATGGGGGTAATTTATGAATGGCATAACAAATTAAACATAATCTTTAAAAAGGACTATAAATATGCAGTGTTAATTAGTGCATGCAATCCACTATTATCCATATCTACTATAGATAATTTTGTGAAAGATTTTTTGCTGTCCAACAGAAAAGGGGCTTTTGGTGTATTTTTAAATAGAAACTATTTTTGGAGCAAAAGTGGAAAACCGATTACTAACTGGAAAAAACTACCCATTATGAATACAAAGATAGTTGACCCAGTTTATGAAGCTGCACACTGTTTATATGCCACACCTATTGGGATTATAAAAGACGGCTTCTTTATGGATGATAAAAGTCCGGCCGACCCTCATTTATTTTGCATGGAAGAGCTGGAATCTTTTGATATTGATTACCCCTGGCAGTTTGATGTAGCGGAAATTCTTTACGAAAAATTTAAAAAAAATACTCTTAAACCTTCTAATGTTTCGATCCCAAAACCTTTAAATCCAAAATGCTACAGCAACCCCATACCTAAACCAAAACCCACATCAGAGCCTAAAGGGGAACCTGCACTAGAACCTAAACAAGAGCCCCATATCCGACCAAAGCCAAAACCCAAGGCAAGCCTAAAGATAAAAAAAATCCCAAATACAAAAATTCTATTACTAGGTCCAGTCCTTGATAAACAGATAAGTAAAAAATTTCTAGAAAGAAAACGTAAAGAAGGTTTTGCTATTTTATCCTTCTCCTCGTCTTCTTTGGTATTCTTATATGACATAGGATTTTGTCCTGATTTTCATACATTTATTGACCCACAATCCTACTGTCATGTAATTGAACAAACCGGCTCAGAATTTTTAAGAAAAATTATATTTATAGGTCAAGATTTCATGACATATGAATCTGTTCTTAAAACTAATTCAACCTTATTCGATAAAGAGGGTGCGGGCATATCAAACTTTCTTTCTAATTCGCATTACCTTAATATTTATAAAAAAAATCCACCTATTAAAACCTATAAACAATGCTTTGCTTTTAATCCGTTCTTAATAGATATTTTAACCGAAACTGATTTTACAGATATTAACTTCCAATCAAATTTATATAGGTTACTTAATGGTAGATTCGAGATAGAGAAATTCTCATACTACCTCTTGCCTTTGATTTTGTTTTGGTTTAATAACTTATCTCGCCTAGACATCATAGGTTTTGGTCATTTTGATAAAGACAGGTACTTTGGTGGAAACAGAAGATCTTATGATGCATACCAAAATGCATACGAACCAGTAGTTCAATTTTACAGTAGAATTAAGTTTAATAAAAAAATAACAATATCAATTGATAAATCTAGTTTGCTTTATAGCTTAGCAAAACTAATAAACAATTCAAAAATTTAAACTTTTTAATCTTTATTAATTGAAGTATTTTATGTAAAACTTATAATCTCTTGTGTATTGATTATTATGGATATAAAAAAAGTTATTGTAACAGGAATTACAGGCCAAGACGGAAGTCATATGGTTGACTATTTATTAAAAAACACGGATGTAAAAGTTTACGGAACCATACGTCGTCTTAGTGTTAAAAACCACGAAAATATCCTTCACCTAAAAGAGTCTGATAGGTTTAAAATTATTAACCTGGACTTAAACGATGCCCATAGTATTAGAGATGTGGTTATTGATATACAGCCTGATTATTTTATAAATTTTGCCGCACAATCTTTTGTCGCGGGTAGCTGGGACTTCCCAATCCAAACATGGGACACCGACTCAAACTCTGTACTTCATATACTAGAATCAATTCGTAGGTTTACTCCTCATTGCAGGTTTTATAATGCCGGTTCTTCAGAAGAGTTTGGGGATGTAATTAAAAATCCACAAAATGAAGAACACCCACTTCGCCCTCAATCCCCTTATGGCGCTGCAAAATGTGCAGCAAGACACCTAGTAAGAGTTTATCGAGAATCATACGATCTTTATGCCGTTCAGGGTTGGTTATTTAACCACGAGGGCACACGTCGTGGGCTTGATTTTGTGACCAGAAAAATCAGTCATGGAATAGCTAGCATAAAAAAAGCACTAGAGCATGGCTCAGAAATACCTATCCTGGAGCTCGGCAACCTTGATGCTCAAAGAGACTGGAGTGATGCGGAAGACTTCATGCCTGGTGTTTGGTTAATGCTTAACCAGGCCACTCCTAAAAACTATGTACTTGGTAGTGGAGAAATGCATACTGTTAGAGAATTTCTAAATGAAAGTTTAAAGTGTGCTGGAATTAAATACAAGTCCTCAGGATCAGAAGATACCGAGCAGTACCACACCTTAGACGGGGAGCTTATTTTTCAAATTAGTTCTAAATTTTATCGACCTGCAGAAGTTCATGAGCTTTGCGGGGATTGCAGTTTGGCTGAAAAAGAAATCGGCTGGTCACGTAAGACTGATTTTTATGGTCTTGTTAAAAAAATGTACGAAAACGATTACGCTATTTTATCTCGGTGAAAAGCTCAAAGATCTTCGTTGCCGGTCATCGAGGTATGGTCGGATCCTCGGTTGTAAGTAAATTACAATCTCATGGCTACCATAACATTGTCACCAAAACAAGGAATCAGGTAGATTTATCACATCAAGAAAGTGTGAACAGTCTATTTTCTCAGGAAAGATTTGATTATGTTATTTTATGTGCAGCAAAGGTTGGTGGTATTTTAGCTAATGACACATATAGGGCCGATTTTATATATGACAATATACAGATATCCTCTAACATTATAAAGGCTAGCCATTCTAGTGGCGTCCAAAAACTAATCAACCTAGGGTCTTCTTGTATATACCCGAAGTATGCGGATATACCAATCAAGGAAGAGTACCTGCTTACCGGTGTCCTCGAGAATACTAACGAGCCATACGCAATCGCAAAGATAGCGGCTCTTAAAATGTGTGAAGCTTTTTACCAACAATACGGATCTAATTTTTATTCATTAATGCCTTGTAACCTATATGGCCCTGGAGATAATTTCGACCTCCAAACATCTCATGTCTTGCCTGCTTTTATTAATAAAGTAAATGCAGCGAAACTATCTAATTCTAATTATGTTGAGGTTTGGGGTAGTGGCAATCCTTTAAGAGAATTTTTGTATGTTGACGATTTGGCTGATGCAATCGTTTTTTGCTTAGAGAGCATTAATGCTAAATCCATATATTCTTCCGGCATATCTCACTTAAACTGTGGATCTGAAGACGAGGTATCCATTAGAGATCTACTTGAGAATATAAAGCAAATCATCGGGTACGAAGGTGAGGTAACATTTGACCCATCCAAGCCTGACGGTACATTCAGGAAAAAGATGGATAATTCAAGAATCAAAAACCTAGGGTACTCACAAAAACATACATTAAAAGAAGGCCTTAAAAAAACTTACAAATGGTATAAAAAAAATGTGTAATAATAAATTATGTTTAAGAAAAAATGTTTAGTTACTGGAGGGGCTGGGTTTATTGGCAGTCACCTTGTTGAAATATTAATTAATGCTGGTCACGATGTAGTAGTTGTTGACGATGAGTCTTCTACTGCGAATTCACAGTTTAATTGGAGAGATGATACCGAAAACCATAAAGTTGATATTTGTGACTTCGAAAAATTAGAACCTTTATTTAAAGGTGTGGATTTAGTATTTCATTTAGCCGCAAGGTCTCGTATTCAAATTTGTGTACAAGATCCATCTGATGCCGTTAAAAATAACTCCCTTGGAACCGTAAATGTGTTACAGGCAGCTAGACTAAACAAATGCAAGAGGGTTATGTTTGCTGGTACTTCTTCGTGTTATGGCTTAGTAAACCCTATTCCATTAAAAGAAGATATGCCCAATGATTGCTTAAATCCTTATTCGGTTAGTAAAGCTAACTGCGAAGAATTATGCAAGATGTATACCAAGCTTTTTGGAGTAGAAACTGTTTTATTTCGCTTTTTTAATGTTTATGGTGAGCGTCAACCATTGGCTGGAGATTATGCTCCAGTCGTTGGTTTATTCTTCAGGCAAAAAGAATCCGGAAAACCAATGACAGTTGTTGGTGATGGCCTACAAACAAGAGACTATACATATGTTAAGGATATTGCGCAGGCTATGTACTTAGCTGGAGAATCAGAAAACAAAGAAATTATCGGGGAAATGTTTAATCTCGGTACTGGCACAAATCATTCAGTTCTTGATATTGTTAAACTTGTTGATGGAGATCATGTTCATATCGATTCCAGGCCTGGAGAATCTCGTGAGACATTGGCTGATAACAATAAGGCTAAAAATATGCTCAACTGGATCCCTGTTCAAAAATTTGAAGACTGGATAGAGGACAATAAGCCACAATGAAAATAGGGGTTATTGGAAATGGCTTTGTTGGCTCGGCTATAGCTAATGGATTTAATGCTGGTGATGTAAAGGTTTTTGACAAAAACCCAAGCGTCTCCCAAAACACATTAGAAGAGACCCTATATCAAGATTTCGTTTTCATTAGTGTCCCAACTCCCATGAGAGATGCAATGGGCGCTGACTGCAATTTATCTATTATCGAATCGTGCTTTGACGAGATTGAGTCCATTGGCTCGAAAGCTATCTTTATTATTAAATCAACAGTGCCAATTGGGACTACTAAATCTCTTCAATCAAAGCATCCCAGCTTAAATATAGTTCATTCCCCTGAATTCCTAACCGCTAAATTTGCTAAAGAAGACTTCTTAAATGCGGATCGACATATTGTTGGTTATACAAAAAAGAAGAGTGTTGGCAATAAAGTTATTCAATTATTCAATAAAGCTTTTCCTAATATTCAGACAGTTCTAATGAAAAGTGACGAATCTGAGTCTGTAAAGTATATAGCTAATTGCTTTTTTGCTACAAAAGTTAGTTTCTTTAACGAAATTCACATTTTGATTGATAAACTCGGGCTAGACTGGCACTCGATAATTAATGGAGTTATGAGTGATAAAAGAATAGGGCAATCTCATTTTCAAGTTCCTGGCCATGATGGAGATAAAGGATTCGGAGGGACATGCTTCCCTAAAGATCTTAACGCATTAATTAAAACATTTGAAAAAAATGGTTTAGACCCCAAGCTTTTAAAATCCGCATGGGATGTTAACCTTAATGTCAGGAGCGATCTAGACTGGTCTAGGTCCGAATCTGCCGTTAAAGAGTAAATTGTTAATAACTTAGCAAGTTTTTTGCTTGCCATACGCGGTATTTTATTGTAAAATGCTTTTACAATATCAATATTGTTGATATTTCATTATATACAATTACAATTGTGTAAACAACTACCTCATGGATATAAAAATAAAAAAAAGAAACGGAAGGTTAGAAGACTTTATAGTAGATAAAATAAATGCGAGTGCGCAAAGAGCATGCGAAGGTATAGAGGATGTTTCCCCTAGTGAGATAGTTTTAGATGCTCAATTGCAGTTATTTGACAAGATAACATCAAAAGAAATAGATCAAGCTTTGGTCTTTTCGGCAAGAGAAAAAATAGAAAAAGAGCCAAACTACTCTTACGCTGCTGCTGGTCTACTATTAAACTGCCTATACAAAGAGGTCTTTAAAGAGGGGGTGGACTCAGATACATTTAAATTGCAATACCGTAAAAGCTTTATACAAAATACTAAAAAATTAGTAAAAGAAAACAGGCTAGATAAAAGGTTGCTAGAATTCGACTTATCTCAACTATCAGAATCATTAAAGATTAGAAGGGATAAAAATTTAAAATATCTTGGTGTACAAATACTCTATGACCGCTACTTTATCAGGCAGGATAATAAAATCATGGAGACACCTCAGTCTTTTTGGATGCGGGTTTCTATGGGTCTTGCTATCAACGAAACAGATAAGAACGCTAAAGCTATCGAGTTTTACGACTTATTAAGTCAACTTCTTTATACATCCTCCACACCAACTTTATTCAATAGTGGAACTACTCACTCTCAGCTTAGCTCCTGCTATCTTAATACTTTCGATGATAGTATTGACGGAATTTTTGACGGAGCTTGGCAGGAGGCTCGTAAATCAAAGTACGCTGGTGGTCTTGGCCTTGATGTTACCCCTTTTCGCTCTACAGGTTCTCATATTGAGGGAACTAATGGTATTTCTAGTGGAATTGTTCCTTGGTTAAAGATTTATAACGATTTACTTGTGGCTGTAAATCAAGGAGGTAAGCGTCCAGGTGCAGGCTGCGCATACCTTGAACCCTGGCACTTGGACTTTGAGGATTTCCTTAATCTCCGTAGAAACACAGGGGATGACAGGTTGCGTTGTCACGATATGAATACTGCATCCTGGATTCCTGATGAATTTATGCGTAGAGTTCAAAATGAAGATGCATGGTATTACTTTGACCCTAAAGATACAGCGCTCGAAGATGGCACAACTCTTCATGATCTTTTCGGGCAAGAATTCGACAATCGATACAACGAACTTTGCGACCAAGCGGAAAAAGGATTAATTAAAAATTATAGAATAATTCCAGCTAAAGAATTATGGAAAAAAATGCTCAAGGTATTATTTGAGACATCTCACCCATGGTGTACATTTAAAGACCCCTGTAATATTCGATACACAAATCAACATGAAGGGGTGGTTCATAGCAGTAACCTTTGTACTGAAATCACATTGCACACAAAAGCCTCCGAATATTCCTCAGGCAAGAAAACTAAAACTGGAGAAACTGCTGTTTGTAATTTGGGTTCTATTAATTTATTAAACCACCTAAAAGAAAACAACACTATAGATTATGACAAACTTCAATCCACAATCAATACTGCGGTAAGGATGCTGGACAACGTTATAGATATTAATTTTTACCCAACAGAAGAAGCTAGTAATTCTAACTTAAGGAACCGACCAATTGGTCTAGGTATGATGGCCTTGCACGACATATGCCATAAGATGAACATTAACATTGATAGCGACGAAGCTATAAAATTAAATGATGATTTATTTGAGTTTTATTCCTATCATGCGATTTCAGCCAGTAGTAAACTTGCAAAAGAAAAAGGTAGGTACAAGACATATGAAGGCTCTTTATGGAGTCAAAACATTTTGCCAATTGACTCTTACAGTGTTTTATCTGAGTATAAAAAGAGTCCATTCTTAGGTAGGGGAGAAAGTTTTAAAAATGACTGGAAATCCCTAAGGTCTCATATTGCTAAACACGGAATGCGTAATAGTAATGTTATGGCTATCGCCCCTACAGCTACTATTGGATATATTAATGGTGTTGAGCAAAGCATCGAACCGAACTTCTCTGTTCTTTTTGTTTACGAAAATAAAAGCGGCAACTTTTATATTACAAATCCTCACTTTGTTGATGATATGAAGTCCGCAGGTTTATGGAGCGCCGAGATGGCCTCTATAGTTAAAGACTCAGACGGGGATCTTTCCCTTTTAAATGGCTCTATACCAGAAGAAATTATAAATAAGTACAAAACGGCATTTGACCGTGATATGTTTAAGCTTATCGAGGTTAATGCGGTTCGTCAAAAATGGATAGATCAAGCAGTTAGCTTTAACTTGTATAATAAATCTACATCTTTAAAGTATTTAAACGACATATATATGTCGTGCTGGGAATCTGGTTTAAAAACTACATATTATTTAAGAAACAGGGCTGCAAGTAAAATCGAGAAGTCAACATCTAGTGACAACAATGAAGGTTCAAAAGAAAATGATCCATCTGCCTGCAGTTTAGAGGCTATGCAAAATGGCGGAACATGTGAAAGTTGCCAATAAATTATTATTATATAATATATGAGTGATGAATTCAAACTCCCGCCCATCAAGGTAGAAGAGGTATTATCTACTTTTTCTCAAACAACGGACTGGGGCTTAAGTCAATTAAATATTCCTAAAATATGGGAGACTACAACTGGAAAAGGTATCACCATAGGTGTTATAGATACCGGAATGCCAAACCATAAAGATATTGGGGATAATGCTATTGAGGGTAAAAGCTTCATAGATGGAGAAACAATCGAAGATAAGCATGGGCACCAAACACATTGTGTTGGAATCATTTCAGCTAAAAATAATTCCGAAGGAATGGTTGGGGTTGCTCCAGACTCTAAGTGTCTTTGCGTCAAAGGGTTAAGTAACTCCGGCTCAGGCAGTTCAAGCTCCGTAGCATCCGCAATTAACTATTGTATTGACTCAAAAGTTGATATCATTAGTATGTCTTTAGGTTCTTCAAGCCCAAAAGAATCTATATCTTTAGCTGTAAAAAGAGCCTACGATGCCAATATAGCAGTTATATGTGCCGCTGGTAATTCTGGGATAGCTGGCGTTAATTACCCGGCTGCATTTCAGGAGTGTATAGCTGTTGGGGCTTTTAGTAAAAGTAAAAAAATAGCATACTTCTCCTCAAGGGGCCATCAAGTCGAAATAGCTGCGCCAGGAGTTAATATACTAAGTACATATACTAATCAATCTTATTCTAAATTAAGCGGGACATCCATGGCTTGTCCGTTTGTAGCCGGAGTCGTTGCCTTGTTAATGTCAAAGTTAAAATCAGAAGGTAAGAGTTATACCGTATCTGAAATCAGGGATTTATTAAAAACTCATGCCGACGACGCGGGACCCGAAGGCAAGGACTGGTCTTTTGGTTATGGAATAGTTGATGCGGACGGCATGATTACTGGCACCCCTGATCCTAAAAAACCCGAGCCCAAACCTAAACCCACACCTAAGCCCGATCCCAAACCTAAGCCCGATCCCAAACCTAAGCCCGATCCCAAACCTAAGCCCGAGCCTAAACCTAAGCCCGAGCCTAAACCTAAGCCCACACCTACGCCCCAGCCGACTCCCAAGCCTACTCCCGACCCTGAACCCACACCTAAACCTAGGCCTGTAATAAAAGATTTCTTTCTTAAAAATTTAGCATGGATTTTTTGCTCAATAGCTTTTGTTATCATATGTGTCTTAGGTTTCTTTGTTTATTTTTCCGAAGAAGAAGAAGGAGATAGCCCCGAATGGTTAAATGAAAACGGTGAGGTTGATTGGGATATGAAGTTTGAATTAGAGTCTAAAACAAAAAGTGGGCAGCAGTAATGTATGTGATTATGCCGGTGTTGCGGTTTTGCATGGTAGATCTATTTTATTATCTAAAAGAATAGAGACCCACTTCGGGGAAAAAGTTTCTTTTGGCGGGTATTGGTCTATTTTCGCAGGGGCCTTAGACCCAAATGAAGATCACAAGACTTGTGCGGTAAGAGAATTATTTGAAGAAAGTGGAATAGTTTCCCCTATTGAGGATTTGCATTTTTTAAAATCAATACCCCAAAAAAAATCTTTATTTCATGTATATTACTATAAAGTTGAAGAACTTGTCATACCTAAACTAAATTTTGAACATACAGAATCTGGATGGTTTGATATTGACTCGCTAGATATCTTTACAGATAAGATAGATCTAAAACTAATGAATTTAATTAAGAATCACGTGCGCTGAGTAAGTTGGTGTAATGTTTCTTAGTGAACCTAATAATAGACTGTAGTTTATCTGAGCCTCCTAGTGAGGTTTCTTGCTTTAGAGATATAACACTATTTGGTAAAATATATTGCTTTGATGATATATTACTATCTTGCCCTAAAGGCACTAGGTCCATATACTGGAACTGGCTAAAATCTCACGGTGCCCATGATTACATAACATATTTAATATTATATCATGAGGTTGAGCCGGGTATATTAATGCATCCAAAAGATGGAGATATAAGAGTAAAGAAAATAGATTCATTTAACCTGAATAATATATTAAGTGTAATAAATAAATACAGAAAAAATGATTAAATACTTACTATATATTAGTTTTATACTTTGCTCTGGTTGCTTTAGGAGGCTTCCATCAAAACCTACACCTATTACTAATGATAACTTCAACTCACCCCCACAGGGAAGTTTTACCCAAAAAACTATAGCCGGTAATCCTAACATTGACTACAGTGAGCCGTTATTTATTTTTATTTTAATATGTAGTGTCGTTTTTATTATTTCATTTTTTCCTTTATTTACTTTTGCCTGTAAGTGGCTTTATAAAAAAATCTTGACTTTATTTAAAAAGTGACATATAATTAAGATCTTTTAATATAGATCAATCGTTATATACTTATATGGATACAAAAACTGGAGAACTTCTTACTGATAATATTGCTGGCGTCAACCGAATTTTACCGCATAAACATAAATACGCATGGGATCTATTCCTTAAAAGTTGTGCCAACAATTGGATGCCGACAGAAATTTCAATGCAAAACGACATCAAACAATGGAAGAATAATGAAATCACAGAAGATGAAAAACTCCTCGTCAAACGATGTTTGGGATTCTTTGCTGGAAGTGAGTCTTTGGTTGGTAATAACCTGCTCCTTTCTGCTTTCCGATTTATTACGGATGCTGAGTGTCGTCAGTATATTTTGCGTCAAGCTTTTGAAGAAAGTCTTCACAATCTTACGGTAGTATATATATGCGATAGTTTGGATCTTGAGATCGAAGAGGTTTTTGCGGCTTATGAAAACATCCCTAGCATTAAGGCAAAGGATGACTTTTTAATGAGTATTACTGATGATATTAGCCGTCAAGATTTTGACTCTACTTCAAAAGAAGGTAAGCAACAAATTCTTCGTAACTTTTTAACCTACTGGATTGTTTGCGAAGGTACATTTTTCTTTAGTGGCTTTGCGATGCTATTGGCTCTTGGCAGACAAAACAAACTACAAGGCATTTCTGATCAAATTAAATATACATTACGAGATGAAAGCTCTCATATTGCATTTGGTACGTATTTAATCAATACCTTAATTGAACAAAACCCAGATATTTGGACTAAAGAGATTCAAGACGAGTTTGTTTCTCATATTAAAAAAGCCGTAGAACTTGAAATAGAATATGCTAATGATGTTCTACCTACCGGTATACTTGGTTTAAACGCTGAGATGTTTGTAGATTATATGCACTACATAGGGAACCGAAGGCTTGAGGCTATTGGTCTTGATTACCGTTTCCCTAGCGATAAAAACCCATTTCCTTGGCTTGGTGAGGTTGTCGATGTGCAGGCTATGGGTAACTTCTTCGAAAGAAGGGTCAGGGAGTACCAGCAAAGCGGTTCGCTGGAAGACGACTTTTAGGTTAAATTTTACCTTGCTTTTTTTATAATAATTTACTTTGGATTATTATAAAAAGAAATTAATACATAAATTAAAAGCTAAGTCCTCCGAAGTTCAGGATGAACTTAGTGACGTTGAATCTATATTTAACCAAGCAACTCCATTATTTTGTGAGGCCGTATGTTCTTTTTGCTCTAATTCCTCAAGGCAAAACCCTCTAGAGGACCTTAATGATGAACCCACAAAGGATGAGGATGTTATTACCGATGGTATAAAATCTATTTTCAGGAAGATAGCGGTAAAAACTCATCCTGACAAAGTTGACGACATAGAATCATCAATCGATCAATACCGGGACGTCACTACTGCTAAAAAAGATCAAGATATTAATAAGATTATATCCATCGCTAAAGACTTAAAGATCGACATGAATGACATATCTTATTCTGATATAAAAGTCATTGAAAATAGTATTAAGAAAACTAAACTAAAAATTGAAAAAATAATGAATAGCTACCCATGGGTTTGGTTCTATTCTGATGAAAATAAAAGGGTTGATATAATCACTGAATTCGTAACTAACAAGTGTAATACATAATTTATGGACTGTATTCTTTTATTTCTTGTGTTTATTTCTAAAAATTATGGGTTTTTTAACGGAAAAAAAAGATACTATCATGGTTAAAATTCATTCAAGGTATAAGGAAATAAATGGCAAAGCTAATTATAAAAAAGACAGCTACCCTCTTGATGAGGAAGTTATCAAGGTTAGTTGTCAAGCTACCCCCACCACCTCCACCAACTTAATATGATTTGTTTTATTAAAAAATCCATCAAATCTATTTCTGATGTGTACCAGGATAAGAGTCAAGAAATAATAAACTTCTTAGACCGCGAACTTTTGTACGAACAATCATTAAAATACTACACGGATCAGCAAAAAATAACAAAATTAAAAATGGAATATAAAGAATATGCATTCTCAGACGAAATTCATAGTTTAAGTTCTATGCCAGAGCCAGCTATTGAAGAAATCATTAGGATAAATAAACGAATTACCGACAAAACATGGGGTGTAATACTTGAATCAGAAAAAGTTCAAAACCTTAATGTTTATATTGCTCAGATGAATAAAGTGCAGATCAACTCTCGCAAGTCTAACTTTTTTGTGGTAACTGATTCTCATGATATAATGTTAGAATTAAATGATGTATTTAATTGGATGAATAAAATATTTTATATTGTACCAAATACTTATGACTTAAATATTGAAAAGGAGTACAGGCCTAGTATTAACTTTCACTGCCTCAAACATCTCGAGAAGCATATATCTACGCCTGGATCATCTTACTCTGATATGCTTAAATCTATAGGTGGTATACAGGTTACAGTCCCTAATTCCAAGAGAGTGTTTTCTTTTAATTGTAAACGATTAGTTCCTCAAGGATGAAAAGAATATCTTATATCTTAGTTTCTCGCAACGATAATTACAATGGAGATTCCGTTGGTCGTTGTCTTAATACCGTCAACCATACTTGTGAAATAATTCGCAAAAACAATGTGGTCGATGAATCTGAAGTGATTCTTGTTGACTGGTGCTCCAGAAGTGGCTCGCTTAAAGAATCCCTATCTTCTCGCTTTGCTCCAGAGACACAGGGCTTACTTAAAATAGTTACGGTTCCGCCTGATATTGCAGACAAGCACCAAGGAGACTCTCCGTTTTCAGAAGTTCATGCAATGAATGTTGGCTTCCGGCATCAAGAGGGCAAGCATTTTGCTCGTATCGATCAAGATACACTAGTTGGCCAGAGATTTATGGATTGGTTCTATCATGAATATGAAGTGAAAGATTATGGCTGGCCTTGGCCTCGTGCGGCTTTCTCTAGTCGCAGGAATCTTAATGAAGAGCAATCCCATCATTCTGTATTTAGGGATTTCATATACGACCAAGAGTTGTCTCAAAAAGTAGACATTTGCCACGAGCACAATCACTATAGCCGCTTAATGCCTAATGAAGAAATTTTTCCTTTTTACGGCGGGGCTGTTGGGGTTATGATGGTGGACAGAGATTGCTACTTAGAGCATAAGGGTTTCAACGAAGATCTTGTTTACATGAATAGCATGGATACTGAATTTTTAAATCGAATCGCCCAGCACGAAGATATATATAACTTATGTTTAGCTGTCGATGGAGACTTTTACCACCAATATCATGAAAGAAATGAAGGTGCATCTAATGACTCAACACAGCCACATGCCCAACATCAAGGAGAAAGAAAAGTAAACTCTCTTGATATAAGAAATAAGATAATAGATAACCCTAACCCCGACAACTGGGGTTTACTAGACGAAGATTTGGAGGTAACAAAATTATGAGTAATGTAATATATGTGATTAACGACCTACCCAAGGATACTGATTTTGCTAATCCTGGGTATAAAGATGTAGCTTGGGTTCCCCATTGTTTGGGTTCGCTTGAAAAGTATGCCGAGAAAATCGGATGTGATTTAAAAATCATTTCCATGAATGATTTTCCTGGGTACCAAGAGATACATCAATATGATTTCACTCATTACCAAAAAAGCACTTTTGTTAAGATTCTTTTTCTTCATGAGTTCATGAAGACGGATTATGATAAATTCGCGCTGCTTGATCTAGATATGGTTGTTAGTAAGGACGCTGTTGATATTTTTGAATTTCACAAAGATGATGATTTCATGATGCAATACGGATTCAATGAAGCTGTTGTGGCTAAAAATGAAACCTTCATGAAAGATTACCTTAAAGTGATACCTAAAGATGAAGATGTTTATTGGTTAAATGAAAAAACAAACCGTAAAATCCCAAAATATAATCTTAATCTTGGCTGCTATATTATGAGTAGAAGAATAGTAGAAAAAATGGTATCAGTCTTACCTGACCAATATAACATAGTTCAATTCCTAAAGGATCATAACTTAATAGATAATCCAGTCCTTCAAGTTTTCGGCGAGCCCAAAGACTTTATAGATCAAGATATGTATGGTTATGCTTATGCTAAAACCGATGTTACAGATTACCATAAGCCACTTCAGTGGGAATGGAATGCTAACTACCAGGCTTGTTTTCAAAAAGGAGATGCCAATAAAAAATTCTACCTTTGTCACCTTTGTGGTGAGGACGGAAAGCAATTTTTACTCGACAATTTAGATAACCCAGAAGTGATGGATAAGATCGATGTATAGTCACGAACACAAATTCATTTATGTACATATCCCCAAGTCTGCGGGAACCTTTATTAAACATTACCTATTATCTAATATAGAGCCTGGATACGAAAGTAATCAAAACCAGCAAGACTATGATAACAAATACAGGACAACTTGCGAAAGGGCTCTTTCTGGCATAGTAAAAGATGTACCAGAATATAAAGATTACTTTAAGTTTACTATAGTAAGGAATCCATTTGACCGAGTCGTATCAATGTATACATATTTAGGCGGTTGGAAATTTGATTATTTTGTCGAAAACAACATTGACTCCCCAATGATGCCTTATGTTCAAAAGTTTCATGATTATTATATCAGAGATGACTTTGAGGGGTTTATAGATTATGCTTATAACCAAGGTAATATCAAAAAATTTCATGCAGGTTATTACGATCCTTACGTCGACCGGATTAAGATTGGTCAAACCATTAGCCTGGATCAATTTTACAAGATTGAAGACATGAAAACTTGCCTGCAAGACTTGTCAAAGCATTTTGGCTTTCCGAAAGATACTGGATTTAATGATTGGCGGCAAAACAGCAGTAGTCAATACAAGAAGAAAAAAAGCTACAAAGACTACTATACAGCAGATACTAGAGATATAGTATCTAGTCATTTCGTAGAAGATTTAAATTATTTTAATTATGGATTCTAAATTTATTATATTCGGGCAAGAAAGGGCTGGTACAACTAGCTTAATTTCCGCCCTTAACAAGAACGACAGAATTGTTCACGAGCCTCTTTCTTGCTTAACAGGAGACCTTGAGCACAATTCAAGGTATGCCAATATAATAGAGAGCCATAACATGGACCCCAATAATTTAGCAGACTCTAAAAACATTCCTTATTTTAATAAATTCAATAATATTTCTGAAGACCGTGATTTACTCTGGCCTTTCCTCGACTCCCTGTTTGAAGAATTTGACGGGGTCAAGCACGTATGGTGCACTGTGTCTGAGCCAGGCAATGAACACTTCTTAGAATATTGCGTCGCTCACGGTATTAAAATTATTTTTCAATATAGAGAAAGTGCTTTTTATCCCGCTATTTCCTGGCAGCTTGCAAATCAAGTTCAAGTTTGGCAGTTGGGTGAAGAAAAAGAGCACAAGTCGAAAGTCGACTCGTTTGACTACCAAGAGCTTGAAGAGCCCCCCATCAAGCGTCGTACCGCTTGGTATAAAAAATATATACCTCACTACCATTCATTGTTACCTCCTAACTCATATATATCTAAATACGAAGATCTTTACGGCTTAGAAACTTACGATGAAAGGCTAGCAAAATTTAATGAATTAATTAATTATCTTGGCATAGAAGTAGATTATGGTAATGTCGAAAATTTCTTAGGAACAGACAGAAGAGTATTTGGCAAAAAAGCATACGATAAAATTTCTAATTACCAAGAAATGTTTGATAAGTATGGCGACGAAAAAGTGCTTTTATGAAGATTGCATTTTTATTTCTCATTTATGATGAAATAGCTCACGAAGAATTATGGGTTAAGTTCTTTGAGGGGATCGACCCATCTTTATATAATATATATATCCATTACAAAACTAATAAAAAACTAAAGCACCTTGAACAATATAAGCTTAAATCTACATCGGAAACAAAATTTGGCGACATAAGTTTGATTCATGCAAACAACCTAATGCTTCAAGAGGCCTTAAAGGATAAAGATAATAAAAAGTTCATAAATGTAAGTCAATCTTGCATACCTTTAAAAAACTTTAAATATGTATATGAATTCTTAACTCGAGATGATAATGCTCATTTCTTTAGGGCCGCTAAAAGACACAAGTGCTTTCCGAGATGCAATGACCTATTAGAGTATATACCTAGGCATAAGATAGACAAATCCAACCAATGGTTTATATTAAATAGAACTATAGCAGAAAGAGCATCTGCTCCAAATTCTTTTTATTTAAATCATTTATATAAAGATATCTTCGCACCCGAAGAGCATTACTATATCACATTAGTCAATGAACTAGGACTGCAAGATTATACTCATTATACAGAAACCCACATGGACCAGGCTACTACTTTCGTAAACTGGAATACACCTGGATTAAAATATAAATATAAGTCGTCGGAACCCACAAAAGAGCACCCAAAAGAATACACTGAAATAAAAGAGGAAGAGCTATTACATCTATTAAACTCACCATGCTTATTTGGAAGAAAATTTAGCAAGGATTGCTTTATAATAGATAAAGAAGAATTTCTGGACGATTACCTAATAGATAAAATATAATGAACAACTACTATTATTTTTCTCGTGATACTGGTTGGGGTGACACCTTGTGGCATCTTACTAATGCATTAATGTATTGCGAGCAGAATAAAAAAGATATACTTATTGACATGCGTGGGCACTGGGCTAGCAAAGGCGATCAGAATTTATTTGGGGAATATTTTCAAAGCATAGATACAGATATCGAAGTTATTTTAAATAAAGAATGTATAGATCAATACCGAAAAGAAGCAGAACCTCATTCAGATTCAAGGCTAGTTATTAAAAATCCACTCAAATCAAAAGAGGAGTCGAAGAAATTTTATGACACATTTAATCGGATTAATGTGCATGGAGCTATTGCCGCCGAAATTAATGAAGTTCGCGAGAAATACTTTACCGGAAATTATGTAGTTGGAGTTCATGCCAGAACATCTAACGGGGAGGCTTTGCCGCCAAAAACCGGAAACTCAAATCGCTTTCAGGGAGAAAGAAACGCAATAGAAACTATCTTTAATATATTTAAAGAGAAGATGGATCATATTCTATTTGGCTCTCCTAGGGCATTCTTAAAGGCTTGCAATAACTATAAGTTTTTTCTTGCAACCGACTCAAGGCAATTTGCTGATTTATTTGAAAAAGAATATGGAAACACTATTATAACAGAGAGGTACTTCGCGCCCCCAGGTTGTGGCACTGGACACGAAAAAGGCGAAAAATCTACAGACATAGAATTAAAGATGGAAGAAGCATACGGCAGAACAAAGATAGCTAAAGAAGCATTAGTGGACTTCTACCTATTACAGCACACAAACTTCCTATTTAAAAACTTTAGCAGGTTTAATGAGTTTTGTTTATACAAAGGTATACCAAATTTTCATATTAATTTTCAGGAGAAGTGCTATTAAATGAAAAAGCTCGGAAGTCCAGAAATTTTTGATAACAACTCAGAGTGCCCCGAAACTTCTTGGGGGAAGAAGTTTAGAAATACTAGGTTAGTTTTCAGAAAACAAGATGGCAAATTAGAGTTTCATACATATGGCGGAGACCACAGGCCACATGCTTTTATTTCTCAAATTAAAAGGGCCGACAAAGATGCTATGTTTAACGACTTTGACTATGTAAGATTGTACACAACAGACAACAACCCCGGCTACAACATGGTTGAATGTAGCACGGAACCTGTTTTTTCTCAATGTTACATCGATAAAGAAGTTGAGTGCTATCCAGACACCTTCAAACAGGAACAATATCATAAAGATTTAGTTTGTTGCCCCGACTTTAATTTCTCTAATTGGTTAAATTTTAATCATGCTAAAATGTATGACGATCTTTTAGATTTAAAACTTCAAGATGATGTAATGCCTAAAATTTGCTGGAGAGGTGCGGCGAGAATGGAAAGCAGGAGGAATCTTTGTAAATTAACCCAAAAATACCCAGACTATATTGATGCTTATCACGTTGGAGGCGAAAACCAACAACATAGAATGAGCCTTTTTGATACCTTTAAAAATTATAAGTATGTAATAGACACTCAAGCTTTTGGTTTCAGTGGAAGATTGAAGTATCTACTGCTTAGCGGGAGGTTGCTGTTTCTACAATGCCATTATCATAAATGTTTTTTTGAAAAGAGCCTTGATCCGTGGGTTCACTATATTCCAGTAGCTTATGACTTTTCTGATATTATTGAAAAAATTAAATGGGCTAAATCAAACGAAGAAGAGTGCAAGCAAATTATAGATAATACCCTTAAGTTCGCTCGCTTAACTTTTTCGGTACCAAACATAAATCAAATCTGGAAAAAACTTTTAAATAATGAAAGTTAATGTTATAGGGTGCGGTCTCTCAGGTGTTACTGCGGCGATTTTATTGAAAGAGCAAGGGCATGATGTAGAAATATTTGAAACCAGAAATCATATAGCAGGTAATTGCTATGATGAGAAACAAGACGGCGTCACTGTTCACAAGTATGGGTCTCATATATTTCACACAAACGATAGAGATGTTTGGGGGTTTTTAAATAGGTATACTAAATTTAATGATTATAAGCATAAGGTAAGAGCGAATACCAAAGAAGGTTTACTCTCAATACCTTTTAGTAAAAAAACAGAAGAGCAACTAGGCAGGGATTTGACTCCAGAAGAAATTAAAGACTTGCTATTTGTAGACTACTCAGAGAGACACTGGGGAATACCTTGGGCAGATTTACCCAGAAGCATAAGCCGCAGAGTTCCAAACAAAAGAGATAACTATGATGACCGCTACTTTACAGACAAATACCAAGGAATACCTGAAAATGGGTATACTGAAATGTTTAAGTCAATGCTCGACGGCATAAAAGTAAACCTTGGCGTCGATAAAGAACATTATAAAAATGTGAAGGGAGATATGATGGTTTGGACAGGAACTATATCTCAATATTTCAATGACTCATTTGGCCACTTGCCCTATAGATCGCTTAGATTTGAGCATACAAAAACCAAAAGAGACGAGTCAAAGTTTTCATATGAATTAGGTGCAGTCATAAATGAGTGCAACAGACAGCCTTTTAATAGAACAATGGATAGTGCTGCCTATTTAAATGAAAAGCCTAAGCACACTATACTAACTAAAGATTACCCAGAAGAGTACAGAGAAGGCCAGAATGAACCCATTTATCCAAAGCCTTTCAACGGAGGCACCGAAACATATACTAAATATAAAAAGGCTGCGAATTCAGAAAATAATGTAATATTTCTTGGGAGGCTTGCAACATATAAATACTTAGATATGTGGATGGCAGTAAAACAAGTAATGGAAAAATTAAAATGATCAGTCATAAACATAAGTGTGTATTCATTCATATCCCTAAAGCCGCCGGAACTTCTGTGGAAAAATTTTTAAGGCAGGTCGACCCAGAAATACCATCTAAGGTTTTAAGAAAGAGGGGCTTTAGTAAATTCTTTAACGACCATTTAGATTATTATGTATTCTCTTTTGTTCGCGATCCATATGATCGTTTTGTCTCTGCATGGAAATGGGGCGAGTTACAGTATCGAGTACATCCAGATATAGAATTTTATCAAAAAAAGAGGTCTGTATCTTTTGAAGAGTATGTCCAATTAACGGTGGATGATGAGTACAGAATGTTCAACAAAGATCTTTGGAGTGAGTATGATAGTTATCACACTCTACCTCAGTTTGAGTTTTTCCCCGATCTAAATGGCGGTCACTATTTTACAGATAAAATTAATTCTGACTTCACTTGTGATTTTATTGGTAGATTCGAAAACTTGCACGAAGATTTCAATAAAGTCTGCAGCAACATAGGCATCAAGGAATTAAATCTTCCACACGCATACAATTCAAAAAACTTCAAGGAAGAATTTGAATGGAGTGACTTGTCAAGAGGCAAAATATACAACTACTATAAAAAAGATTTTGAATTATTTGGCTATGAAGTATAAGGCCTACATCTTATCCTTATTAACCGAAGAGCGCGAGGTATATGTAAAAAAAGCAATTAATTCATTTCCCTTTATCGAAATTTTTAACTCTGTAAATGGTTACAATAAACAAGAAACAATAAAAGAGTTCTTAGATTTAAATGTCGATTTTTATAAGTTAAAAGTAGGTCCAAAAAATGACTTCAATAACTACGGAACTCTTGCTTGTTGGATTACCAAGGTTAAATTTTTACAATTTCAAGTATCGAACCAAATACCTTATGCTCTCTTTATAGAAGATGATGTCAATCTTTTACCGGGTTTTTTTGAAGAGCTTGATGAAAAAATGAGCGGTAAATGGAAAAGCCTAGATAATGATGTTAATATTATTAGGCTCTTTACATGGGGAGAGGCTTACATTACATCAATTTCTAGCGCGAAAAGATTACTTGATATCCTAAAAAACACTGGAGTTATTGATAATATTGATAATCAACTCAGGGAAAAATCTGGCCCAGAATTGAAATTAAACTTTAATAATTTTTACAGAAAATGGGTAAGAACAAATGAAGGCGACATATTAAAGACCCAGTCTCTTGATAAATATTTTTTTGATTCAATTAAAAAATGATCACTAGACTTATACATCAAACATTCCCCAGTAAGGAGTTACCATTTGATTTGATGGAGTTAGTTGATCGCTTAAAATTCAACAACCCAGAATATAAGCACAAACTTTACAGCGATTATGATATAGAAAATTTTATATCTTTACATTACGGAGAAGAAGTAAACCGTGCTTATTACAAAATTAATCCAGAATACGGCCCAGCAAGATCTGATTTTTTTAGATATCTTGTCCTTTATAAATTTGGAGGAATCTATATAGATATTAAGACTGGTTTCAAAAGACCCCTTAGGGAAATCATCTCCGATGATGATGAATATTTGATTTCGTCTTGGCCTGATGCATATTGGGAGCCAAGACTCAAGACAGGCTATGGTGAATATCAAAATTTATTCATTGGATGCGCACCAAATCATCCTTTTTTATTAGCTGTAATCAATCAATGTATAAAAAATATAAATACCGCAAATCCTCAAGCTGCTGGCAAATTTGATGTTACAAAAATTACCGGGCCATTAATGTATACTTCCGTTATACATCCCATGATAAAAAGCGGTAACTATAAATTCACCTTTAAACCTAAAAATTATAATGGAGACCTTAAGCCTTCTTTGTTGAAAAATTTAAGTTCTCATAAGAAATATTATAAAACTCATTATAGTGAACTAAAATCACCAATTATTTTGCAATGAATCTTAAAATTATATCATTTTGTAATTATCCATATAGAGAAATAGCTCTTAACTGGGTTAAGCACTTAGAAGAATTATCCATAGACAATTATGAAGTTTTATGCCTTGATGCTAAATCGGATCAATATTTAAAATCCCACGGCTGTCACTCCAGAGTACTAGAAGAATTCAACGATGACTGGATTTCTGGCTGCAAACATACCATGCGTAGAACCTTTATATTTAAAAAGTATCTCGAGGAAGGGTATGATATTATTCACTCAGATACTGATGCACTTTGGCTGAAGAATCCAATCCCAGAGTTAATAGAAGCAAACAATCAAGACGTTATTTTTTCTACTGTTCGCCATAGCTATGCCTTCCCCCCTGAAGTTCGTGAGGCATTTGGCTTTACATGCTGTATGGGATGGATATTCTTTCGCAGCAACCACAAAACCATAAATTATTTAGATAAATTCCTAAATACTCGAGAGATCAAAGGATCTGATCAAAAGAACTTCAATCAATTCTTATTAAAAAACAACCCCATTTGCCAAACTCATGATCTTGGCGATGAATTAATTTTAGATAATACAGCCGATCAAGATTATAATTATAATGAGTTATCTTTACTAGCTTTAAGTAAACCGCTAATCAAAAGAGGTCCGGCTGAAGATTCTACCTATGTTTGGCATCCAAACACAAAAAAAGAAGCTGAGCATAAAAAACAATCATTTATCGATAGAAGAGCATGGAAAATTTAATTCAGCATATCTCTGGCCCGAACCAAACACTCGTAGGTTTTGTGAAATTACCTTCTGGAGCTATAGTATCCTCTACGAGCAGATGGTTGAGTGATCGTTGGTTTTTGAGTGAAACAAATTTTGCAAAAGATTTAACATGTATCGAAATTAGTCCCTATAAAAACACAAAAGATTCTAATGTGTTTGTTGGTGAAAAATATTTGAGCCATAAAGTTTATGCATCTCTTTCCAACATACCACCATCCATAGATTTCTTATCTATAATTGATGCCGATAGGGCCTTAAAAGTCTTACAGTCCATTAACTTTTCAAAATATTCTATCAAGCATTTTTGCATAGCAATTAATCCGCTTAAAGATAAAAACTTTAAACAAAACAGGTGTCAAATACAAGACTTCATGAAAGAAAAAGCTGTTTTCGTGAAACAAAACAGGGGTGAGCTTTTATATAGTGTAATATAAATATTATGAGTAATATAGAAATTAAAACAGGGGCGAACCTTAGCCGATTGCTTCAATCTACAGTTAATATCCCTCAAGCCTTTACTGAGCTTGTTAAAAATTCAATTCAAAATTTTTCAACATCTTGCTCTATTGAACTGAAGCATCCTTTTTACGGCGACGAATCCTGTCAAGCTGTGATTACCGATGATGGGCAGGGGTTTGATCATGAAAAAGATGAAAATGGAATGAATGCTTTTGATAAATATTTTGTTTTCGGTAATTCTTATGATACCACCAATGGGCACGGGTTGCGCTTGGGTCAAATGGGAATTGGTGGCAAACTTGCAAATGACAAGCTCTCTAACGAAGTAGATATTCACTGGATAATTGAAACAAAAAATATTCACGGCAAATGTTTTTTAATAGAATACAAACCATCCGGAGTTTCATTTTTGAATGAATATTCCCCATCAATGAAAGAGATTTCTCCAGAAGAATCATCAATTCAAACTCAAACTGGCACAAAGATCACAATTGTCTCAACTAAAAGACGAATACAAATCAATAGTTGGAATATAAAAATTATTAAAAATGAGCTAAGAACTTTCTTTGGTCATTTGATACCCCAGCTAGAAAAAGAAGGCAAAAAGTTTTCATTGATCTTGAATGGTGAAAGCTTAGAATTTATATACAAACTCCCTGGATCAAATATTCCAGTTATCAGCCGCCAATTTGAATATGATTATTATGGTGAAAAGAAAAAGGCTAATATTGAATTTAGGCTGTCTTTAGTTTACAGCCGGTCTTTATTGAAAAATCACCCCCTTAAAAATATTGATATTATTTCAAAAGTTAAAATATGCCCACTTCACTTGTCAGACCAAGATTTACTTGAGTCAACGATAAGCTGGGTCGAATCTAAAAACAAAGAAGAATTTTTGGATCACGATAAAATACATAATGTGTTTAATAAGTTAGTTGGGTTTGTTTCCTGCAATGCTCTTTCTGAAGTTCTTGACGACACGGGTATGCCCGCTAAAGATTTATCTCACCATAGTTTAAGAAATGACCACCCAATTACTAAGCCCTTTCTTGAGAAATGTTACAGGGTATTGGTTGAATGGATTATTGAATATATTAAATTAAATCAAGAGGAAAAAATGAACATACTCGATGCTTTAGCTAACGAAGTATCAACTATGCTTGCTGAATATTTTGACGAAGAAGATTTTTCAGATCTTTGGGAAAATGACGAAGGCGAAGACGAAGAAGAAGAGGAAGATCTAACAGAAGAAGAGGAGCAAGAGGAAAAAGAAAAAGAAGAGCTTAAAGAGCTTGCTGAAATTGTCTCTAGAAGAGAATTTGATTTTCAACCGGAAGAAGAGGAAGAGCCCGAAGAAGAGGAAGAAGAGGAAGAAGAGGAAGAGCCTGAATCAGAAAACAACATCCCTCCCTTGTGGGATAGATTTAAAAATCAAAAACTTAAGAAATCCAAGAGGATTCGATATATAATTATCGATTTCGGCGAAGAAGAGAAAAACCTAATGTCAAGAGTTGATGATAATGAAAATTTCACTATATTAATCAACGAAGGTAATCCGAAGTTTTCAAGATTAAAAGAAGAGAATTCTCCTTTTTTATTAGCTCTTCACATTTCTGAGCTTTTAATTAGAGAGATTACGGTATACAAAAACCCCCTGGCTTCCCCATGTGATTTAGATGAAGCTATCAGTAATTTTTATAACGATAAATATTCCCAAGTGAAAGATAAAAGTGAAGTCTAATTTCGCACCCTATAGAATTATTGGTGAACCCCAAAGGTTCGATTTATCCTTTGAGGAAGATAGATTTAAATTTGGCAAAGTCGTTGTTGAAAAAAAATTAGGTCAATTAAAATGTCATTATTATGATCACTCTCCCTGGAAATTCGAGGCGGACAATAGTAAAGCTTTTGGTTTTTTCAAGCAGCTAGAGAGGGCAGATAAATCCTTAAATTTTCCTGATTTTAATCCAGTTAAAATTTATTTTATTGATGTACCGCCTAAGGCGAAAATAATAAATGAATCGAAGGAGCCCATTTTATTTCAATCCTATATTGATAAGAACGAACCAGAGTGCCCCCCAAACTTAAGAAGGCATCCTGATTTTATTTGTTGCCCTGATTTCACTTTCTGGGATTGGTGCGGCATGAAATACGAGAAATATTACCCAAGGATTCGTTCGGTCGGAGATCTACAACCAAAATCCAGCAAAATGTTTTGGCGAGGCACAAAATATCCAAAACTTCGAGGCCCCTTAGTCAATTTAAGCAAACAATATCCAGATTTAATTGATGCTGAGTTTTCAAAACCTAATACAAATGACCCAAATTTTATTTCCCTTGAAGATGCTGTTTCTCAATATAGTTATTTTATTGATCTTCAAGCCTCCGGCTGGAGCCCTAGGGTTAAATATTTTCTTCAATCTCATCGGCTCACTTTCTTGCAGGAGCGTTTTCATAAAGCTTACTACGAAGAATACCTAACTCCAATGGAGCATTATATTCCAATTAAAAAAGATCTTTCTGATTTAGTTGATAAGATTAATTGGGCAAACCAAAATCCAAAAGAAGTCAATCGCATTACGGATAATGCTTTCGGTTTTAGCTTAGAGTATTTTTCAATTGATGCAGTAAACCAAAAGTGGCTAGAAGTTATTAATAAATCTCAAAATGTTTGATTTATATATATTAACTACGGCTATTTGTCGCTCAGAGCTACATAGCGAATGCCTGTCCAGCTTCGCAAATGATTTACGGAGTCAAGGCGTCAAGGCTCACTGGCTCATTAATATTGACCCTGCTCTTGGTGATCAAAAAAAAACCTATGAAAACTTCTTAAATCTTACGAGTAAAATTGGCTCTACTATCATTTACCAGCCAACGAAACCTTGTTTTTTTACTGCGGCCAATCTACTTATTAACGAATGTTATTCTAATATAGATAAATTAAGTGACAACGGTTATGTTTTTTGGCTTGAAGATGATAAAAAGCATGATATTAGCTATAACATACAAGAATTAATAGATAGCGATTACGATTATATAGGTTTTCACCCTAATCATCTTTTCGAGTTCTCATTTCACCCCTCTATGTGGAGCAAGAAGTTCTTCATCGATCAAGTCTACCACCCTTATTCTATTAACGAAACAAAACAAGACCCAGAACAGTTGTTGATTGACTACCACCGGAATAAACGAAAAGAAGATCATAATCATTTTAAAAATGTTAAACGGGTCCATTTCAATGGCATATTCAATCATGTGGGCAGAGAATGGAACGAGAAAAATAACATTAAAAAATGGAATAAATCAAAACAAGATTCATCTATTAGCTATGAGAATATCCCACAAGCATAAATTTGTTTTTATAGCCGTCCCTAAAACTGGCAGCACTTCAGTTAGGTCGATTATTGATCCATACAGTGACATTACGAGTGTTAATAACAGAAATTCACCGTACAAACATCACACTACAGCACTCAATCTAAAAAAACATTTTGAATCTGAAGGCTGGAATTGGGGCGATTATTATAAATTTTCAGTAGTAAGAAATCCTTGGGAAAGAAGGGTGTCGTCGTGGGCTTACAGGTTAAAAAAGGGTCAACATAATTATACTGAATTCAAAGATTTTGTTATGCATTACCCAGCAAACCCTCAAGTCAGCTGGCTTTTTGATGAATCGGGTAATTCACTTATGGATTACATTTTTAAACTTGAAGATCTTGATGGTATGGATAAAGTTTTTGAATATTTAAATATCCCTAAAGTAAAGTTGCCTCGCAAAAACAAAAACAACCACAAGCATTATACTGAATATTACGACGACGAAACTCGTGAAATTGTTGCAGAAAAATATGCAAAAGATATTGAGTATTTTGATTATAAATTTTCACAATAAAGTGTATATATAAAATATGAACATACTTATTACTGGTGTTGCTGGCCTTATTGGAAGTAGATTAGCCGACTGGCTTCTTAAAAACATTTCTGGCATAAAAGTCATAGGCATTGATGACTTAAGTGGTGGGTATATAGAAAACCTTGATGAAAGAGTTGTTTTTTATCAAGCTAATTTACATCAAGATGATATCAATGAAATTTTTGAGAATCATAGCATAGATTATGTTTTCCATTTAGCGGCTTATGCTGCAGAAGGACTAAGTCCTTTTATCAGGAAGTTCAATTACATGAACAATACTGTCTCTACTGCTGCAGTTATCAATGCATGCATTACTTATAATGTCAAAAGATTAGTTTTCACATCCTCTTTGGCTGTATACGGGCATGGAAATGGAGGCATCTTTAAAGAAGACCAAACCCCAGCCCCAATTGATCCATACGGTGTCGCGAAATATGCTTGTGAAATGGATATTGAAATTGCTGGGCAACAGCATGGATTAGATTGGTGCATTATAAGACCTCATAATGTATATGGTGCAAAGCAAAATATTTGGGATAGATACAGAAATGTTTTAGGAATATGGATGTTCCAACACATAAATGGACTACCAATGTCTATTTTTGGAGACGGCAAACAAACACGTGCATTTAGCTGTGTTGATGATATTTTGCAACCGCTATATAATGCTGCAATTAAACCAGAATCCTCAAAGGAAATTATAAACCTTGGTGGAGTTGAAGAGCACTCTATTAATGAAGCTAATCAAATTTTACTTGATATCATTAAAGACGGGGACCTTACGTACAAAGAGGCTCGCCACGAAGTTAAACATTCTATACCTACATATCAAAAATCTGTGGACATATTAGGCTTTGAGCATACCATTTCACTGCGAGACGGCTTATCGCAAATGTGGGCATGGGCACAAAAACAACCAGTGCGCGAAATTTTTAAGTGGGAAAAGTACGAGGTCGACAAAGGGATATATGATTTCTGGAAATGAAAAGATATAATATAATTAATAGTTTTATATCAAAGTATAATCTAGCAAGATACCTAGAAATTGGTGTTTTCAAAGGTGAATGTATAGAAAAAATCAACGTTAAACATAAAGATGGTGTTGACCCTGGCCATGAAAACGAAATGCACCACATGGTTAATTACAACACTACTTCTTGTTCGTTTTTTGCTGGTTTTTTTCATGGCATGTCAGTTGAAAAATATGATATAGTTTTTATAGATGGCTTACATGAATCAGATCAGGTAGATAAAGACATAAAGAATTCCTTATCGTCAACAGTAGATAACGGTTTTGTATTAATGCATGACTGCAGCCCTCCAACTAAAAAACATACTCAAGTTCCTCGTGGATCTCAAGTCGACTGGATGGGGGATGTTTATAAATCATTCCTGCGTTCAAGACTCATCAACCCACAGCATAAACATTTCGTGGTTGATACTGACTGGGGTGTAGGTGTAATTTTAAAAAACCAACAAGACGAAAAACTCGACAAAGACTTCATTCAAAAAGGTATCGATTCTTGGGATTTCTTTTGCAAAAATAGGGCCGAGTTACTTTCATTGATTTCTGTAGATGATTTTAAAAAGCATTATTAATGAGAGTTGGTTCTTATCAAATGGTTATATAGATTCAGATTCATCTATAGATTTACTTGAGGAAAAATACATCCAGTACAATTTACCTGTCTTAAGTCAATTTAAGCATATTGCGATAGCCACGACTTATTCGAATTTTTGCAACTCCCTGGTCAAAAAGAATGAGGCTTTATGGAAGAAGTACTTTCCAGATTGTGATGTTATTAGTATAGAAAAGAATCGCGGGCATGGCTTCGGGATTGCCGATAGCGAAAATGCATTAATTAACTTATGCAAATCAAAAGGTGGAAAATGGGCATTAAAAAGCTCAAATGACGTTATATTTAACGAGTCAATACTAGACATCAATGTTCCTGATGTAGATTTTATTTATTTAAATGGATTCAAGGTAGAAGATTTAAAAACCTATAATTTCAATTATACCAGGCATTATAATAATCACTTCTACCCTCAAACAAATTTTTATTTTATTCGTGCCGACAAGATTGATTATTTATATAATGAAGACTACATAGATGAAAGCTATGAATATATAAAAACAATCAAAGATTACAATAATTGTACATGGGACTATATTGATGGATGGTCTTGCGAGAATTTTCTAAAACAATGTGTCGAGAGAAACGACCTAAACAAGTATTATTTATTAGACCCCGAATATCATATAAAATTGTGTAAATTTATAAGAGGAAGACGAATACTTGATCCATCCCATAAAAATATAATGATATCAGATATTTGCCACTTTCAGTTTCCAGAACAAAAAATACACTACATATGAAAGCATCCATAATATTATCATCTTTTAATAATTTACCTGCATTAAAATTAAGTATTGAAACATTAAAAGTTCAAACCGAAAAAGATTTTGAAACAATCATCGCAGATGATGGCTCAACAGATGGAACTGTAGAATGGCTGCAACAAGAAAACATCAAGCATTTTTCAAGACCCAATGAAGGTTATAGACTTGCATATATTTGGAATCGAGGTGCTAATTTAGCCTGCGGAGACCGTTATATTTTTGGAAACTCTGATGTTGTTTGGTCCCCTGATTTCGTAGCTGAACATTTAAAATATGGTGATAAATTAATTTCAGGACTTTGTTTATCAATAGCAATCGATGATGTGCCAAAGGTTACTGTTGAAAAAATACAACATGATTTCGATTTTGTCGACTCCTTGAAATATGGTGACCGCCGCCAAGATTTTCTCGACAAACTTAAACGTCCTTATTTAATTCATGAAAAGCCGATACCTCCTCGATATATGTATGGAGGTAATTGGTCCTGTCCTGCTCATGTGTTCAAACAGATCGAAGGACTAGACGAAGGGTTCAAAGGCTGGGGTGGTGAAGATTTTGACTTTGCCAGGCGAGCAAAAAATGCCGGCAATGAAATCATCATTAACACCAATTGCAAAGGCTACCACCTAGATCACGAAAAAGTTAATAGAGATAATACTCGATCAACAGGCAAAGGTTATTTTAATGAAAAGTGGAGTTCTTAAAGTTTTTGTATGCTGTCAAAAGTATATTCATCGAGTTGAAGAAATAAAATCTCGTGTTAATAAATGGAACTTGGGTGATTACCTAATTTTTATTGGCGGAGAAAAAGAACAGATATTAGAGGAAAATGTCATACAATTAAAGTGTCGTGATTTATATGAAGATCTTCCAGAAAAAATGTTCGCTATTTATAAATATTTGGCAAACAATAATTATTCAGAAAAATATAACTATTTCTGGAAGATAGATGACGATATTGATTGGCTAAGATGGAATACGAGCAGGGAATATGACTTAATCAAGTCTCTTGAAGGATATGATTATGCAGGTTTTCAAATTAAAACCAAAGAAGGCAAGAGAGGCTGGCATATTGGTAGAGTACAAGAGGACTCGCCTTGGTATAATAAAAGATATAATGGAAGTTTTGTAAATTGGGCGGCAGGCGGAGCTACCTACTTCTTAAGCTCTAAAGCAATCAATGAATGGAAGAACTTCAATAAGCTTTCTGAAATTAGATATCATGAGATATATGAAGATTTAGCTGTTGCAAAATTTTTAAAAAAATCCTCAATCACCCCAACGGAAATTAATCCTTGGCCAGACAGGCCAGTATTAAAATTAGATATAAACAAATGATTAATCACAAATATAAATGTATTTTTGTTCATATTATTAAAACTGGCGGGGTTTCTATTTGCCGGGCCTTGCGCATGAAAGATGACCAGCTTCATATCCCGGCATCAAAAATTAAATCTATCACACAAGACAAATGGGATAAGTATTTCTCTTTCTCGTTCACCAGAAACCCCTGGGACAAGATGGTTTCTCAGTATTTTTATAACGGCCAATGCTATACAAGAGATTTTAATAAATATATCGACCGTTGGTATAATGACAAAGAATTTGTTACAAGCCACAGCTGTATTCATAATGACTATCTTGATATTGATATTGATTTCATTGGCAGGTTCGAGAACCTACAGGATGATTTTGATTTTATTTGTAATAAAGTCGGCAAGCCCAAAACTATACTGCCACACAAAAACTCTAAACCTATAACTACTGGGCCAGACGGAGAAAAAGTTTTCCCCAAACCTAAAGGCTTGCATTACTCTTCTTTTTATAATGATAGCAGTGTAAATATGGTTGCAGAAAAATTCTCAAAAGACATAGATTTGTTTAATTATGAGTTTGATAAAAGTTAAAAACAAAAGGAGGGGCGGCAATTTGTTTCATTATGCTCATTTTATTTGCGACTGCCTGTTTCCAGAGGTTTTGGCTAATATATATGAATTTAATAGAGTCTTCAGGGTTAAAAACCTAGATCAAACGCTAGGTAATTTCGAAAAGTTTCATCAAGAGATATTTAATTGCTCAAATATAGAGGTTAATGAAGCAGACTTCGACGATATCAGCTGCCAAGAGAAACTCATAGAAAGACTACCCTCTCACGAAAATATCAAAGACTTCAGGATATTTACAGACTTTATTTTTGATTCTTTGAATTTTAATAAATCTCCCGACCCTTCTTACCCAGAGGTTATTTTGATAAAAAGAGGAGAAAGAGTTGAACTAATTTCTGACCCGGATTTAAGGGGCCAAAATGAAAACCTCACAAATGGTAAAGAACGTCGCGAAATCAAAGGCATCGAAAGGGCAGAAAGAAGATTATCTGAAAAGTATGAAGATAAATTTCAATCTATATGCCTAGAAGGTATGAGCTTCAAGGACCAAGTATCTTATTTTTATAATGCTAAAATTATTGTGTGTGCCCATGGGGCATGCATGGCTAATTTATTTTTTTGTCAGGCTGGAACTTCAGTTATTGAAGTTAATGCACAAACTCCTGAAGACAAGAGAATGGGTGCCGGAAACTATCCTTTTTTTGATACAATTTGCCGTGTTTTAAATTTAAATCAACATAAGATTGATAGAAATAATGGTTTTAATTTATTAAAATATATAGATTCTTTATAAAATGAAATTCGTAATTTGCACATACGCCAGAACAGGAAGTACCTTGCTCTCTAATATTATTGCTGGCCTTTTTTATCCGAAGGAGCCGATAGGGTTTATTGACCATCCCGAATTGAATATTAAAGATTTTCATGATTCAGATTTTAATGTTATTAAATCGCATCTTGTTGATCGTCTTGTTTGTGAAGAAGAATCTGAAGATCTTTTTTTTATAACATCTCACCGTCTTGATGTAAAACACAGATTAAATTACCCCAATCATTGGGTGGTGTTCGATTATCAAAATTTTTTAATTGATGAGGACCTAAAGCAGTCTGTAAATTTTGTTGCAAATAAATTAAAGGATCTCTTAGGGATTAAACTTTCACAGTTAAATATCAAAAATTGCATCGGAAGACTTGAACTTATGAATAATAGAGTTAATGAGTTAAAAAAACATGCCTTTGAAACCTATGACCCCTTCTTTCATATACACGGCGGTCATCGGAATAGAAAATCATGAAACAATCATTAATCGATAAAATCTTATCAAATGCAGACTTGTTTAAGGGTTATAGACTGTGGGACTGCATTCACAACCCCAATACAAAGCATTATCCTGACGGTTTTGAAAATCTTATTGATTTTACATATAAAACTTGGCCCAATTCTATTGCTGGAGAATATTGCAAAAAAAATAATTTTGATACATCTTTCAACCCTGAACTATTCAATCGAATTGTATCATCAAGAATTGAAAATCAAGATCCAATAGCAAGAATTTGTATTCATCTTAGAATAGGTGATGTCATTAAATATAAAAACAGAAAAGAGGAATCGAAAAGATACTTAGATACTGATTTTTATGCTAAAATAATATCAAAAATTTCTCATCATAATAATCTTCCTTGTTTTCTTGTATTCGGGATGCATTATAGTGTGGGCTTAGATGAATCAATAAAATACATAGAGCATATCAAAAAAATATTTAATGATTCTGGTTTTAATCCAGAGCTCAGGACATCAACTCCTGATAATGATTTTTTATTTTTATGCCAATCAAAAATTTTGCTAGCATCGAAAAGTAATTTTTTCTCCACCCAAAAACCTTTGGTACGGTCTTGCTTTAAAGGCCTGAATATATATTGAAATGAACTTTAAATCTTACATGATAACATTCACAAAAGATGAACGTCGTCTTTCTAATTTTAACGATGCAAAATCTAAATTAAATGGCTTGCAGTTATTTGAGGCTACTAATGCAATCGACGACTACGACTATCTTGATTCAATGGACAGAAAGTTCGGGTTTCATACTAAAAAATATTTAGACGAATGGAAGTGGCTTCCGGGAAAACTTGGCTGCAATTTATCTTGGTTGGTTTTATTCAAAAAAATACAATTAAATTACTCTTTTAATTCTGATTTCCCTAAATGGTTTTTAATATTGGAGGATGACACCGAATTATTAGAGGAGAATATCGAGCATAAGATTTCGGAAATTATTCAACAAGCAGAAGCCCTGGATAGTTATTTTGTAAAATTTTTAGTTGGCGCCGGGAAAGAAAAATTAAAAAACGGAATCGTTAAATTTTCGCCAGACATTCAGTTCTCAGAACAGCATCATATAAAAGATAATTTTTATAAACTTATTCCGTCCTGGGGTAATTGGGCTCAGATATTTCACATAGAAGCTATTGAAGCTATTTTATCTGTGATTCCATGGGACGATCATTTAGATTTATTATTGATGGATTCTCCAGTATTTGAAAAGCTAAACGGGGTCGCTTACAGACAAGACTTTTTCACATATAGTGGCGCGACTAGACTAGAAGAAGCAGACAAGAATTTTGGAAGCTTAATATACAAAAATTCAACTACAGGAAAGGTTGATTGGAGGAAATTAACAAGGTTATGATATCTCACGATTTAAAATGTGTTTTCATTCATATACCCAAGTGTGCGGGCACTTCAGTTTATAAGACATTAAAACTAAATTTCTTAGGCTCAGGCCACACACCAGCATCTAAACGTTCTGAGTTTCTGGATAAAGGTTACTTTTCTTTTTCCTTTGTTCGTAATCCATGGGACCGTATAGCCTCCTCTTATCGATATTTCAGATCCATGCAACCTGAAGATAGATGGTACAAAGGCAATGAGAAACTTTCTAATTTTGCCAAAGAACTTTCTTTTAATGATTTTGTTCACATGGTGCCTGAATTCCAAAAAATGATGACCAGAGAAAAAGGTTCGGTTCGATCCGGAATTCATTTTCAACCTTTTTCTTATTTTTTAGATAGGCCAGTTGATTTTATTGGTAAAATGGAAAACATTAATAGAGATTACATTAAAATATGTAGCAAGCTTAATACAAGGATTAAACCCCTCAAAAAGGTCAATACTACCAATTCTTTTAACTATCAAGATCATTACACAAAAGAATCAAGAAATTTAGTGTATAATCTTTATTATAAAGACATAGAACAATATAATTATAAATTTTAATCATGGACCCTTATATATTTGATAATTCTTTTTCACGTTTATGTGTGTTGGATAAAATACCCACGAATGGTGTTTGTGCTGAGATTGGAGTATTAAAAGGC
>Ga0315331_10000258_pt1 | contig 34811 bp, 29 predicted proteins | sample M160m34915metaG_FD_203456 | JGI IMG/M metagenome (GOLD analysis project Ga0315331, IMG submission 203456) | Ammonia-oxidizing marine archaeal communities from Monterey Bay, California, United States - M1 60m 34915 | ecosystem: Environmental > Aquatic > Marine > Intertidal zone | place: USA...
TACACATAATAATTATTCTAATTTTCCAAAACTATAATTTATTCTACAAAGGCTATCAAAAACCTCTAAAATATTTAGAGATTACGGAAATTGATATCCCTAATTCAAATAAAATTAAAAATAATTCAAATAGATTGGCAAATTTGTCAAATAAAGTAGAAGATGAAAAAATTAAAAAAGCGCCTATCAGAAATACCGACAAAAAATCGATTAACTCTAAAAAAAGTAAGCAGGTCAAAAAAACATCCTCTAAGAATGAAAAGATAGTCGATAAAAAGGGTGATATAAAAAAAGAGAGCAAAGAAGTTAAGGAGAAAATTAACGAGTCTCTCGAGTCAAAGGAAAGTGTATTTAATCCTGGTCCGACCGATCCTGAAAGCAATGACGAAGTGACAGTAGACTTCAATACTCAAGAATTTAAATATATCTCATATTTTTTAAGAATAAAAAGAAAAATCGAAATGACCTGGTCGTATCCAACCTCTTCACTTCAAAGGGGCGAAACAGGCCAAGTCGTTTTGAGAATAACATTGAATAAGAATGGGAAGCTAGTTAAAAGTGAAACTCTTAAATCATCTGGCTATATTGATTTAGACAGCGAGGCCCTAAATGCGATATATCAAGCTGCGCCATTTGGCCCCTTCCCTTCCGCTTGGACCTTAAAAAAACTTAATATCAATATAACCTTTAATTATTCGCCTCAGGGTTGGTACTATTAAGTAATTCTAAATTCATTTCCTTTAATTACGCTTCCTAAAATATAGAATCTCTCATTTCTGGACTTTAAAATTGATGTCAAAGTCTTCAAATCTTTTTCATTGACACAAATAACAAATCCAATTCCCATATTGAAAACTTTTATCATTTCTTTGAATTCTAACCCAGAACTATTTTGAATTTGCTTGAAAAGCTTATTTTTCGGTAATTTTGATTGCTTAATTTCGACACCAGTACCTTCAGGTAAGATTCTTGGAATATTTTCAATTAGTCCTCCACCAGTTATATGTGCCATTCCTTTAACTTTTATCTTTCTCAATATATCTGCAATTATATCTACATATATTCTAGTTGGTTTCATAACAGAGTTTATAAATCTCAGATCTTTACTGTATTTGCTAGCTTTTTTAAAAAAAAGTTCTCTTATTAAAGAGTAGCCATTCGAATGAGGTCCACTAGAGGCTAAACCAACAAGAATCTCTCCTCCAGTAATATCTTGGGTTTTTATAATTTTATCTTTATCTACAATTCCAACCGCGAAACCAGCTAAATCAAAATCTTTTCCATTGTACATTCCTGGCATTTCTGCAGTCTCGCCCCCTATCAAGGAACAAGAAGATTCTAAGCAACCATCAACAATTCCTTTTATAATTTGAGAGTGATAATTAACTTCTAATTTAGAAGTTGCTAAATAGTCTAAGAAAAAAAGCGGCTTAGCTCCGGTACAAATGAGATCATTGATTGACATAGCAACGAGGTCAACACCAAGACCCCTTATTTTATTTGTTTTAATTCCAAGTTCTATTTTAGTACCCACTCCATCGGTACATGATACCAACACAGGATTTTTAATTTTCTGTTTTCCTATTGAATAAAGAGCAGCAAAGGATGTAGTTTTTCCAATTACATTACTATTTAATGTTTTTTTTATATCGCGTTGTATTTTAGTAACGAAATCGTTACCAGTTTTTATATTGACACCAGAGTCTTTATAAGTAATTTTAGACTTCATTAAGAATTAATTTATAACTCCAAAAGCCTTTCTTATCAAGTCTGGGAGTAAAGGCCCAAGGAAAGAAATTATCAATAAAGTTGAAATGAAGCCAAAAACACCTAAAGCAAAACCAATTGCGCCAGCTGTTCCTAGCTTGTCACTTTTCTTGTCCATTAATGCTCTCCTCCGCTAGTAAGTTTCTTTATTAGCTTCTTATCTCTCAATCCAAAAATTGGGAAATAGGAAAGAAATTTAGTTATACATAGTAAGAAAAGACACAAGAACCCAAAGGATATCAAAATACTCTCCAGACCAAAATGAAAATGATCGTGCATAAGTGAAGGATAAATTAATACAATCTTTTCTACAAATAAACCTAAGAATGATACTGATGCAATAGTAACCAATAAAGGTTTCACAATTTTAGTTGTTCTAGGAATTAAAGTTACAAAAGGGATTACAAAAACACATGTTAGGATTGCCCAAGACAAAGACTTATAGGGTTCATCAAATACTCTCGTTGCAATAAAACCGGTCTCCTCAGGCATATTAGCATACCAAATTGGCAGAAACTGAGAGAAAAATGTGTATAGCCAAAAAACACTGAGACCAAACATCAACTTGGCAGCATCATAGTATTGAAACTGCGTTATCACTTGTTCTAACTTAAATCTAATTGTAAGCATAGAAGAAATTATTACAACTAGTCCTAGGGCTGCTAGAACGGAGGCCATAAAATAATAAACACCAAATAAAGTACTGTAGAAATGGACATCAAGCGACATTATGAAATCAAACGCAATAAATGTCATTGACAAAGAGTATGCAAAGGCTATAGCAATGGAATACTTATAAAGCTTCTGATCATGATCAATATCTTTCCCCTCTTCAGGTGTTGCAGATAAGAATGAAAAGAATCCTTTAAATCGTCCAGTTCCTTCACAATCTTGTTTAATTGAATGATATAAATAATAATATGTAAGGATATGTAGCGTTCCAATCAACAGAACACTTCTTATTAATACAGAGTTAAAATTTAGCCAAAGACTGTGTTTTCTAGCAGTTATATAATCATAATTTTTATAGTCTTCGGAAAAATATAGAAGAGTTTGTTCGCCATCTACAAAAAGTAGGACAAGAAGTAAAACAAATACAACTGGCATAAATGCCGCGAAAGACTCGCAAATACGCATTAAAGACCTTCCCCAACTAGAGCTTGTAATCCTCATAGCGCAAGCAAAGAGAACGCCGCCATGACTTACCCCAGCCCAAAAAACAAAATTCAAATGAAAAGCCGTCCAGGCCACATCTGCATGGCCATTAGTTAAAGTATAAACAAAAGTCAGAAGGCCAAGAATGAACCCTCCATATAGAAAATAGTCTAGAGTCTTAGGAAACTCAATCTTTCTGTCTAATAAAGCATTAACATCTATACTCATAATAAATTCCTTTACTTAACCTTACCTTGCAAATATCTAACGTAGTAAACAATATCCCATGCTTCATCTGGGGTAATCCTTCCGTAGGCTGGCATCATAACTTTCCCACCATAACGTATATAAGCATATATGTAACCATCAGTTCTACTAACAGTTTGCTGCTGTTTTAGGTTCACAGGGTAGAAATATGAATTGGGCCTTAGGTCGTTTTTAATAACAGGTCCATCTCCTAGACCGTTCATACCGTGACATGAAGAACAATTTGTTACATACAACTCCTTGCCCTTAGATATAGAAGAATCTCCTTTGTTGGGTCCTGTAACAATTGATTCATATTCTTCTCTTTCAAGCTCCATAGATTCTTCACTTCTAAAAACTGATGCTTCAGAATAGTCTCTAGCTTCTTCATAAGGTTTTATACTTGGGTGATCCCATAAATCTGTTGACCAAGGAAGAGAGTGAGAATTATTAACTAAAGTTAATGATCCTAAGAACAAAAATAATATGAAAGTTATGGACGCTCTCATAAATCACCCTCTTTTTTATCCTCAGATTTTTCATTTGCAGAAGACTCTAATGGTTTTTCCTCAGGTTCAGGTTCGACAACTTTCTCTTGCAAAACCTCTCCGTTTAATTTCAACTCTTCTGAGCCAAAATTTCTCAATATGTGCTCTACTTCTTCAAAGTCACTATTCTCAACTGTTACTAATATTCCAAACTTATCATTGCTAAATCTTTCGTCGTAATGAATAGGGTCTACATTTTTTCTTAATCTTGAGTTAATTATTAATCCAAGGAAAGTCGATAAGCCACCAATCAAAATCATACATTCAAAAATAATAATCATATACGGAGGTACGGAAACTATTGGCTTTGCACTTGTCACTATAGGCCAATCTAAGGATGTAAGAACAGTAAACGCAGCTCCAACACAAGCACCTAAGATTGCTCCGCAAAAAGTAAAATATTTAACTTTACTTGGCTCATATCCTCTATCTAGAGCATCTTCAATCTCATGACTTGGGACAGGAGAAAATGCACGAATATCTTCAAATCCCTTGCCTCTAAGCTCTTTAATTGTGTCAATTAACAGATCCATATATGAGTATATTGCTAAAATCTTTTTATTTTCACTCATTATTTGAACCTCCATTCTTTCTTGGCACAGGCAATATTTCTTTTATTTCAGCAATTGATAACGCTGGCAATGTTCTAACAAAAATTAAGAAGAACATAAAGAACCAAGCAAAACTTCCGACCGTTATTCCAAGCTCAACCCAGGATGGCTTATAAAGGCCCCACGAACCAGGCTCAAATTCTTTGGAAAGTGATATTACAATAATGTTGAATCTTTCAAACCACATACCTACATTTATTAATAAAGAAATTATAAATAATATTACCAAGTTGTTTCTTATTTTTTTAAACCATAGTGCGTGTGGAACAATTCCATTACAGAACATCATAGTCCAGTAAAAGAACGCATAGTCTCCGTTGGCCCTATAAAGGAATTGATCATACTCATACTTGTTGCCACTATACCAAGCAATAAAGAACTCAATAAGGTAAGCATAAAAAACAATACATGAGGTTAGAATTATCATTTTTGACATTCCCTCAAAATTTTCCATCGTAATATAGTCTTCTAGCTTAAAAATCAATCTTAGTGGAATACAGAGAGTTATAACCATAGCTAGGCCCGAAAAAATTGCTCCAGCAACAAAATATGGCGGAAATATAGTAGTATGCCAGCCTGGAGTATTTGCCATCGCAAAGTCCCATGAAACAACACTATGAACAGATATAACAAGAGGAGTAGCAAAACATGCAAAATAGAAATATGCTCGTGTATATGTGCTCCATTCCCAATTAGACCCTTTCCACCCAAGCGATAAAACAGAATATAAAGCTTTCTTAGCTTTACCTACAACTGTATCTCTAATAGCAGCTATATCAGGAATCATGCCAATAAAGAAAAAGACTGAACTGATAGTTGCATAAGTGCTAACAGCAAAAACATCCCACAGTAGTGGTGAGTCAAAGTTAACCCACAAACCTCTTTGGTTTGGATAAGGAAGTAGCCAATAAAAATTCCAAGGTCTGCCTAAATGAATTATTGGAAAAAGTCCTGCAGTAGCAACAGCAAAAACTGTCATTGCCTCGGCAATCCTATAAATAGACATCCTAAATTTAGCTCTGAATAAAAATAAAACTGCTGAGATAAGAGTTCCTGAGTGGGCAATACCAACCCAAAAAACAAAGTCAGTAATATAGACTCCCCACAGCACAGGATGACTATATCCTGCAACACCCAATCCAGTATAAACTTGATATATAAAGCAATAAATTCCAAAAGCTAGAAAAATTAAGTCAAATATAAATATCGCCCACCAGCCAAAAGAAGGCTTGTTAAGCATGTTCATTACAGTCTTGTTTAGATTTGAATACTTATCTGCTTCTGCTATTTGACTCATGATTTGTCCCACTCAACTTTTTTAAGATAAGATACTGAAGGTCTTGTATTAAGTTCAGCTAAAAGCTTATAAGACCTTTTGTCTTCTACAATTTTTGATATTTTTGAATCTGGCTCATTAAGATCTCCAAAAACTATCGCGTTACAGCCACATACACTTTGACAAGCAGTCTTAACTTCACCGTCTACCAGCTTCCTGTCTTCATCTTTAGCGATATCTTTTGCCGCTGTAATTCTTTGTAAACAAAAATTACATTTCTCCATAATTCCTCTTGATCTTACAGTTACATCTGGGTTAAGCTGCATATTAAGAGGTTCTGGCATTTCATACTTGAACCAATTAAATCTTCTTACTTTATAAGAGCAGTTATTTGAACAATATCTAGTTCCAACACATCTACTATAAACCATCACATTAATTCCCTCAGGATTATGGTATGTAGCAAAAACTGGACATACAGGTTCACAAGGTGCATTCTCACAATGTTGACATAGTTGAGGTATAACTCTTGTATCAACCCTTACAGAATCTAAGTAATCTTCTTCTTCGGTTTGAAATCTTTCTAGAGTTAACCAGGACATATGTCTTCCATTGCCAACCTGTTCTTTTCCTACAATTGGTATATTGTTTTCCGAATAACATGCTGTGACACATGCTCCGCATCCAGTACATTTGTCTAAATCTATGTTCATACCCCATTTATGAATGAAGTAGTCATACTCTCTATACATATCTCTAGCATGATGATGTTCGCCGTGGTGGTCATCATGATGATCACCGTGAGCTACTATCTCAGACAATGCAATAGTTTGCGCAATGTCTCTATTGTCTTGAGAATAAGAATTCTGAACTTTCACTAATTTTTCCCAGTTCCCTGTTTTATTAATCGATACTTCTTGAGAGCTCCAGTTAAGATTGCCACCATCTCCAATATTTTGCCCATCTAAAAGATTTACAGGATTAACTCCTCTGTCCTTGGCATATCTACCATATGAGGTATGTCCTTGACCTAAAGATATAGACAAAGTGTCAGGCCTCATTGCTTTAGATAAGTAAGCCTGCGTGGTAACTTTACCAAAATTAGTTTCTATATCTACAAAATCACCTTCTATAATATTTAGCTTCTCAGCCAGCTTAGAATTTATTTCTACCCATGAGTCCCAAACTGCTGTTGTTAACAAGTCAGGCAACTCTTGGAGCCAAGTTTTGTTTGCCCCCCTTCCATCATAAAGCCTATAGTTTGGGGTTATATATAAATTCAACTTGTTGCCTAAATATTGCTTTATATTTATTGTATATTTTTTTGAAGAATTAAACGCTATATCAATCCTTTTTGATTGTTCAGTAAAAACTCCACCATCTTTAAGAGCTTGATTCCAAAACGATTTAAATGAAGGAGGAGAATACATAGATGCCCATGAGGCTTTCAAATAATCAAGATAGGTATCTTCTTTGATTAACTGACTTTTTGGCTCAATATTGTTATAAGTGAAAATCAACGAGTCTCCAATTGATTGGTTACCGTATAATGGTTTCATAACAGGTTGCATCAAATACCTTATACCATTCTTACCTTCATAGTCTCCCCATTGTTCTAAGGGATGCTGGTCAGGTAAAACTAAGTCTGACAACTCAGACGTCTCGTCCAGGGTTGATGAAAAACTAACCTTATAATCAATACCTTCTATCACACTCTTCATGTCCAATGAGTCCGAAAGGTTGTAAACAGGATTGGCATTATAACTAATTAATAAATCAACTTTGCCGTTTAATGCATCATTTCTAAATTTAAGTATCTCGGAATACTCTGAAGCATTAGAAATCAAGTAGTGATTATCAAAATCATATTTATCAAGATTGTTTGTAATGTAATTTAAGAGGTTCACTGCAATGACAGTCTTTAGTTGATCATCTCCTGATGCTGCAATTCCTCCTGCAATCGCCAGTGCAGATTCAGAGGCAGCAAACTCATTGGCAATCTTCTCGATTGATTCTTTTGATATACCTGTAAGATCACTAGTCCTTTGTAATGTAAAATCTGATAAATTAGTAAAGGTCTTTGGCACGGATTTTTTATTAAGCCTGTTAGACTTTATATAATTAATAATTCCTAAAGCTAGATATAAATTAGTTGATGGTTTTGCAGGAACCCAATCATCTGCCTTTGCCCCTGTTAGGGTAAGCTTAGGTTCAACCTGAACAAATTTACCCTTTGAATTACCCTTAATAGAGTGCATTTTTTCAAACCGAGATGTATATTCGTTTGGTGACAACCAAGTTTCTAAGAAATCTACGCCAAAACTTAAAAGATAACTTGCTTCATCTATTTTATAAGTTGGGATTAGATTCTGACCGAAAGATATTTGATTTGCTTTTGCAATATGCTCAAAGGAAAAAGTTTCAAACTTAATTCTTTTAGCTCCTATTTTTTCTGAAAAAGCTGTTAAAAGCTTGTCTAAAGTTCCTGTAGTATTGTCAGAAATTATGTATGCGTTCTTAGCTGATTCGTTTAATTTCTTTGAAAAAATTTCTAATCCCGAGCCCCAGGAGACAGGTGATAGATCTCCTCTATTATTTTTAAATAAGGGCTGTTTAATCCTATCTGGATCATAAAGACCTTGCAAAGATGCTTGAGTTTCAGATGATACGCCACCACTTGATACAGGATCGAGTAGATTTGGTTCAATAAAAATAGCCCTACCTTCTCTAACCTTGACTACAACTGATGATCCCACTGGGGAAAAAGGTAAAGCTGTAGAATAATAGTTTGGCACACCCGGAATCACATCCTCAGGCGGTATTGCGTAAGAAACTAACTTATCAAGCGGTTCTGGAGAGCATCCCGAAGAGACTACAGCTGCACCACCGATTGCAGTTAAAGCCTTCAAAAAGTCTCTTCTGTTAAGTGTTCCCTTTTTTCCTTTTTCTTTACTCATAATCTATTAAATGTTACTTGATTAGTAATGACATGTTGAACAATCTTTTAACCAAGCAACCTCCTTATTAATATTAATTAACTTTTCTTTACCTGTATTAAGTTTATGCTCATCTCCTAATTTCTTATTGAAATCTTTATATAATTTTCTAGATTGAATTCTACCTGTGTGAGACATTATTCTCTTATCATGGTCGCTTAATTCAGATATTTTAGGATGATTCTTTTCAAAATCATCAAACTTATCTTGTAATTTTTCTTCATGACAACTTATACACCAACCCATCTGCAATGTTGTGATTGGTCTAGGCTGGTCAATATTTTCAACTTCTCCATGACAAGTCTTACACTCTAAACCATATCTTATATGTGGCTTGTGTGGGAACTTTGCATGCTCTGGCACATAATGATAATTAACCCAAATAATTGGCTCTTTCCTTTCCCAGTATCCTGTAAGTTTCTTAATCTCATTTTCAAAGTTAATCCTTTTTCTTCCATCATATAAATAATTAGTTGGATCAATTAATTCCCCATTATACTCATAAATTCTTTTTGGATCTTTGGGGTCATACTTAGCATTAACATATTTATGACATCCCATACATTCCATAACTGAAGGTATGCCAGGCTGAGATGACTTGCCTACATAAGCATGGCAGTAGGTGCAAGGAATCTCGTTTACGCCTGAATGAATTTTATGACTAAAAGCAATTGGCTGGTGTGGTTCGTAGTCTTTAAAAAAAGCAAAATAAGAAATTACAATTGTAGCCAACAAGGCTAATATCGTGACTATTGTGAGCTTCTTCGACAACTTTATAATTCCTCTTTTGCAACTTGAATATGGGGACTGGTAAAAATGATATCATAGTCAAAATTACTGTCAATTGGCGTATTTTTTTAAAATCAAATTGAACTTATCTCGACATTTTTTTATAAATTCTTGTTCATTAAATTGGCCACCTAAACAGGGATGAAAAAAACTTTTTAATCTGAAATTTTTATTTTTTTTGGAATTATTTGAAATTTCGGGGATTACACCAAGAATATTAACTTTCTTCTTATTTATCAAAATAGGGTTGTGTAGCTCTGAAATATTAGGATTTTGTGGATAAGAATTAATAATTACCCCTTCTAAAGTAATTTTTCGGTTTTTTAGAATTTCAATCGACATATAAGTATGATTTAGTGTTCCTAGCTTAGAGCTTATAACTAATAATGCTCTAGCATTTATTGATTTAATTAAATCAACCACCTCTTTATCTTGGGTTAACGGTACACGCAGTCCTCCAGCCCCCTCAACTAACAAAATGTCATATTCTTTTTCTAATTGCTTAATTTTTGTAACTATAGACTTATAATTAATTTTCTTCTTTTCAATTATTGCAGCTGTTAAAGGTGCAACAGGTTCTACAAAAGTGTTAAATTGATAGAAATCAACTTTATCCTTAAGATTATAGTAATTTCTTACTTTGAATAAATCAGAGTTTCTAGCATTTTTTATACCGCTCTCGATTGGCTTAATATAAGCAACTTTTTTATACCTATCTTTTAATAGTTTAATAAGCAAAGAAGAGACAAAAGTCTTTCCTATATTTGTATCATTACCTGAGACAAAAAAAATCATAAACTGTTGTCAATGAAGTCTAATACTTCTTTTGCATGAGACTTAGTATTTACCTTGAACCATATATTAATTATTTTTCCATCCTCATCTATTAAAAATGTAGTTCGTTTTGCTGAGCCTTTCTCATTAAGCACACCATATTTTGATATAATTTTTAACTCTGGATCAGGTATGAGAGTTATTTTTAAATCATACTTGCTAATAAATTTTTGATGAGATGCCTCACTATCCTTACTGACACCAAAAACTTTTACCTTCTGCTTATCAAAGTTCTTAGAGGATTCGCTAAGAGAACAAACCTCAGCGGTACAGCCAGGAGTATTATCTTTAGGATAAAAACAAACCAAAACTTTTGAGCCTATATAATTATCCAGTGAATCTTTGGTGCCATCATTTCTTGTATAGCTAAATTTCGGGGCTTTTTTCCCAACAGCTAAAGGCGGCTTGCCCACGATTAATCCATCCCCATACTAACACGTGCTTCATCGCTCATCTTCTCCGGCGTCCAAGGTGGATCCCAGACTATTTCCACATTTGCTTCAATTACACCTTCCATTTCACTAACTAATGTTTGAGACTCGAGAACAATTTCTCTAGCCGAAGGGCATCCAGGCGAGGTCATTGTCATTTTAAGATTTACAACTGTATCGACAACTTCAACATCGTACACTAGCCCTAAATTAACAATATCTATGGGAATTTCTGGATCATACACATCCGAAAGCACTTCTAAAACTTTTTCTTTAGTAATTATTAAATCACTCATTAAACTAAACTTTTTATAACTTCTAAGGCGGAATCAAAATTAGGTTCAGTTGAAATTTCAGAGACATATTCAGCATGCCTAACAATATTATTCTCGTCTAAAACGAAAACTGCTCTAGCAAGAAGTCCTTTATCTTTTATCAGTATGCCAAAGGCCTCGCCAAAGGTATTATCTTTATAGTCTGAGATATTCTCAACTTTATCTATCCCTTCAGAACCACAAAATCTCTTTTGTGCAAAAGGCAAGTCGGCACTTATGGTATAGATTTTAAGATCTCCTAAAATATTAGCGGCTTCTTCGTTGAAGCGCCTTGTTTGAGCAGAACAAACAGGTGTATCAACCGATAAGACTACATTGAAAACCTTCACTGAATTACCCATATCTGAGAGTGATATAGGGGGAACTAAGCCTTGATCGCATGTAAATTCGGGAGCCTTATCTCCAGCCTTAAGTTCTGGCCCAATAAGTGTTATAGGGTTTCCTTTTAAAGTTACTGCAGCTTCTCTTTCATTACTCATAATAACCTCCAATTAACACTAATAAGCTAAACAGATTAAAGAATAGTGTCAAGATAGATTAGACCTAATTCTTTTAATTGAGTCGTTTGCGGTCATAGAATGAATAAGATTTTCACTTTCTAAATATTTCTCAAGAATTGATAGGTATTTCTTATTGCGAGAATTTCCCATAACTATCAATATATTCCTGATTAATCCATCTTTTTTGACTCTTTTTAATGGGCTCTTAATCTTAAGATTATCCCAGTCTTCCTCAATTATAGTAATCAAACTAGCTACATCGGGCTCAACAAGTATATTTTTAGGATTAATAATTTTTGAAATGTCTATTACTGCTTTTTTGTTCCAAGGACAAACCTCTTGGCAAATATCGCACCCATATATATTATTTTCAATCTTACTAGCTAATGAATCTTCTATGTAGTTTTTATTTTCTATTGTCAGATATGATATGCATTTCCTAGAGTCAACAACTTTCTCTTGAACGATAGCGTCAGTTGGACAAGAATCAATACATAAAGTACAAGAGCCACAAAAATCTTTGGAGCTAGGGTCATCATATCTTAGTTCTTGATCAATTAAAATATTAGAAAGAAAGAACCACGACCCCTGGCCACGATTAATTAAACATGAATTTTTACCAACCCACCCTAGTCCAGATTTTGATCCATATGCTCTCTCTAGTAGAGGGCCTGTATCAACATAAGCTCTAACATTTACCTTCTCTGCGTATAGCTCTCTAATTAGTAATCCTATTTTCTTTAATTTCTTTTCAATTATTTTATGGTAGTCATCCCCAACTGCATATCTTGAAATCCAACCCATGCCATTCTCATTAGCTTTTATAGAATTTTGATCTGAATCTAAAATATTATAATTAAGGGTACAGCTAATTACAGATTTAAAGTTTGAATCAATTTCTCTAACATCAGATCTTTTTTTTACATCCTCCATATATTTCATATTTCCGTGATAATCTTTTTGAATCCAATTAGCTAAAAAGAAAGAGTCCTCTAGTTCACAAGCTTGTGACACACCTACCGTATCAAATCCATTAGATAAAATTATTTCCTTAATCTCTGAAGTTAAATCAGGTTCTTTTTTCATATTTTTTTTTGTATAAATCACAAATCTTATCTGCAACTAAATCTGGAGAAATAGAATCTGTTTCTACTGAAAATTGAAATGAATCATACAGTTCCCTTCTAGACTCAAAAATCTTCAAACCAGTATTATAAGGATCTTCAGTGTTCAATAAAGGACGGCTTCTATCTTCCTTTATCCGCGAGAAGATAACATCATAAGGAGCTTTAAGATAAATAGTAAAATTTCGGTTAAGAACCTCTCTATTCTCCTTACGTAAGACAATACCCCCACCGGTAGAGAAAACTGTACTGGAAGATGTTTCTATATTAAGCAATTTCTTTGATTCTAAATCTCTGAAATACTCCTCCCCATCTGCTTGAAATATATCAACTATCTCTTTTGACTCTTCTTCAACAATCATTTGATCAGTATCATAGAAACTAAAGTTCATCTTTTTTGCTAATATTGAGCCAACAGTAGTCTTGCCAGCCCCCATAAATCCAACCAAAAAAATACTATTCATTTTTTCACCATTTTTTCTATATATTTTGCTATCATATCAAATTCTAAGTTAACCATCGAACCCCGAACCCATGAGTTTGAAATCGTATTTTCTGAGGTGTGAGGAATAATATTTACAGAAAAAGTGTTTTCTTTTACTTTATTAACAGTAAGACTGATGCCATCAATAGTTATAGACCCCTTCTCTATAATATATTTATTCATTTTTTTATTTATACGAAACCAATACTCAAAAGATTTTCCTACATTTATTACATTTACAACTTTCCCCAAAACATCAACGTGGCCACTAACAATATGACCACCAAAACGACCATTTGCTTTCATCGCTCTCTCAAGATTTACAAAATCTTTTGCGTTTTTATCAGATAAGTTTGTCTTTGATAGCGTTTCTAAAGAAGCCAAAGTTTCAAAGAAAGTTTTTCCCCTTTTAGTGACAGTTAAGCATGTTCCATTTACAGAAATGGATTCGCCTAATTTAAAAGTATGCGGATTCATTTTATTGCATTCAATTCGCAACAAGAACTCTCCTGTTTTTTGTGAAACTATTTTCTGAATTCTACCAACTTCTTCAACTATTCCTGTAAACAATTTCTTCACCCCTAAAATACTTAACAAAATATATAATAACACCAATTAGTATGAATGAATCTGCAAGATTAAAAGCGGGCCAATGTGTATTCAAATAATGAAAATCTAAGAAATCAACCACCCCTTTTCTGAATAGCCTATCGTATGAATTTCCAAGGGCTCCTGCGAAAAACAAAAGAGATATTGTTCTTGTACTTAAATAAACAAATAAGAATCTGTATATAATATAGATTGAAATAAAAAACAAAATAAAATGAGTATAGAATAAAAGAGTTGGTGAAAGATCAGAAAAATATCCAAACAAAAATCCACTATTGTAAATAAATACCACATTAAGATAACTACTTACTTCTTGAGAACTATTTAGTTGATACGAATTAACAACAAAAGTTTTAGTGATTTGGTCCAATAGAAAGAGTAGTATTACAATAAAAAAATGCTTCATTAAAAAATCTTATTCAATACGTATTCTTTGGGACCTGAAGGAGTTTTGACTATAAATTCGTCCCCTTCTTCTCTGCCTAAAACACCTCGGGCAATGGGAGATTCAATTGATATGGAACCGTCTTCTGGATTTGATTCCTCAGGACCTAGGAGTTGGTAAGATTTTTTCTCACCGCTATCTAAGTCTTCTATTTCAAATGACAAACCAAATATTAACTTAGTCTTATCTTTTATTTTTGATGGATCAACTACAACACATGAAGATAACTTACTTTCTAATTCATTAATCCTCTTATCATTAAAAGCTTGTCTATCTTTCGCTGTTTCATACTCAGCATTTTCTGATAGATCACCTAAAGATCTTGCAAACTCAATCATTTTGATTATTTTGGGTCTTTCTTCGTTCTTTAGACGTTTTAATTCTTCTTGTAAAAATTGAAATCCTTTCGGTGTAATTGGCATCTTATCCATGATATTTTATACCTTGCTAGAGTTTGTATACTCTTGAAGAGGTTTGACTTTTATTATACCTTTTTTTAAATAATCTATAGCATTAATTGCAGCAAGGGCGCCTGCGATAGTTGTGAAATAAGGAACTTGTTTTATTAATGCTGTTCTTCTTATACTAAAAGACTCTAAGATTTCTCGCTTTGTTGATGTAGTATTCACTAAAATATCAATCTCTGATTTTTTAATCAAATCGACAATGTTTCCCTGGCCCTCTTTAACTTTTTTAACAACGTTTGATTTAATATTATTTAATTTAAGATATTCATGAGTTCCTATCGTTGTAACAATATCAAAACCCAAAGAAAGCAAATCTCTACAAAGAGGTAATATCTTTTGCTTGTCCTCGTCCTTAACACTAACAAATGCCCTACCTGATGTCGGCAAACTATTGCCAGATGATGTTTGGGCTTTAGAAAAAGCAGCAGATAAGTCTGAATCAATTCCCATCGCTTCGCCTGTTGACTTCATTTCAGGACCAAGAATAGTATCTACGTCAGGAAACTTGATGAATGGGAAAACAGACTCTTTTACACAATAATGTTCAATTTTAACTTCATCCAAAAACTTCAGTTCAGACAACTTCTTTCCAGACATTACCTTAGCTGCTATCTTGGCAATTGGAACACCAATTGCTTTACTTATGAAAGGAATTGTTCTACTAGCTCTAGGATTAACTTCGATCATGTATAAATCTTCGTCTTTAACGGCATATTGTATATTAATTAACCCTTTTACTTTTAATCTAATTGCAATTTGCCTAGTTTTCTCTTTTATTTCTAATAGAAGCTTTTGGGACAAGGAATACGGAGGCAATACCATGGTACTATCACCTGAATGGACACCTGCTTCCTCAATATGTTCAAGAATTCCACACACCACAACATTCTCACCATCGCAAAGCGCATCAACATCTATCTCCTTTGCATCTTTAAGAAATTGATCCATGAGCAAAGGTCTCTTGATAGATATATCTACTTCTTCTTTCAAGTATGATTCTAAATCTTCATCTGAATAAACCACTTCCATGGACCTTCCACCCAGAACATAAGAAGGCCTTACCACCATCGGATAACTTATCTCTTGAGATAAAAGTAGGGCCTCATCCTTAGTCTTCGCTATCCTAGATTCAGGCTGTAATATTTTAAGCTCATTCATTAAATCCTTAAATCTTTCTCTATCTTCCGCAATATCAATACTGTCGGCCGAGGTACCCATTATCTTAATTCCTTCTTTCTCTAACTCTAGAGCAAGTTTTAGTGGTGTTTGTCCTCCAAGATGAACAATTACTCCCTCTGGTTTCTCTTTTTTTAGTATTGACAGTGTATCTTCAACGGTAAGAGGCTCAAAATAAAGCTTATCTGAGGTATCATAATCTGTACTAACAGTCTCAGGATTACAATTTATCATTATAGTCTCAAAACCCTCCTCTTTAAGGGAGAAAGATGCATGAACACAGCAATAATCAAATTCAATTCCTTGACCAATTCTATTGGGTCCACTTCCTAGAATTGCCACTTTTCTTTTGCTTGATGGTGCTGATTCATCTTCAGATTGATATGTAGAGTACAAATAAGGGGTATAAGCCTCGAATTCTGCAGCACAAGTATCAACCATTTTATAACAAGGTAAAATAGAGTTTTTATTCCTGAAACTTCTAATCTCTTCTTCTTTTATTTTCAATAAGCCAGCAAGCATTGAGTCGGAGTATCCAAATTCCTTAGCGTTACGAATCAGATCTGAATCTATGTTTTCTAACTTTTCTGACAGAAAGAACTTTTCTAAATCTATTATTTCTTTAATATTATTTAGAAACCATCTATCTATTTTAGTAATATCAAAGATTTCATCAATTGTCATCTCAGCCCTTAAGGCATCTCCAAGATACCAAAGTTTTTCTGGATTATTTGATGATAAAACTTCAATTATCTTGTCTTTATTTTTTTCCATTTTATCAAAACCAATACTATCAACTTCTAAAGATCTCATTGCCTTACCCAGTGCCTCTTTGAATGTACTACCAATAGACATAACCTCACCTACGGATTTCATCTGAGTTCCAAGCTGGGGTTTAGTTTGAGGAAATTTTTCAAAAGTAAATCTTGGTATCTTGACTACTACATAATCTAAAGTAGGTTCAAATGATGCTGGAGTATCCCTTGTAATATCATTAGGTAATTCGTCTAATGTATATCCAACTGCTAATTTTGCGGCAATTTTTGCAATTGGATAGCCAGTGGCTTTTGATGCAAGAGCAGAACTACGAGAAACTCTTGGATTCATTTCTATTACTACAACATCCCCATTTTCAGGATTTATACCGAATTGAATATTTGACCCACCGGTATCAACTCCTATTTCTCTAATTATATCTATAGAGTAGTTTCTTAACACTTGATATTGCTTATCTGTTAATGTTTGCGCTGGTGCGACAGTAATACTATCTCCTGTGTGCACGCCCATAGGATCAAAATTTTCAATTGAACAAATAATAACAACATTGTCTTTATTGTCTCTTACAACCTCCAATTCAAATTCTTTCCAACCAATTATTGACTCGTCAACTTGGACTTCAGAAATAGGACTTGCTTCAAGACCATCCTTTAGTAGAATTTGAAATTCTTCAAAACTATAAGCAATACTTCCCCCGGTCCCTCCCAAAGTAAACGAAGGCCTTATTATGGCAGGAAACCCTATATCTTCAATTTGCCTTAATCCTGATTCATAATTTGAGATAATTGTACTATTTGGAACACGCAACCCTATTGATTCCATTGCTTTTTTAAAGCTTTCTCTTTTTTCAGCTTTTTCAATTGATTCTATACTTGCTCCTATCAGCTCTACATTATATTTTTTCAATATACCTTTAGCATCAAGTTCCATTGCGAGATTTAAAGCTGTTTGTCCCCCAATTGTAGGCAGCACAGTATCAGGTTTCTCTTTAATTATTATCTTCTCTAGAGTTTCAACGTTTAAGGGCTCAATATATGTTCTATCAGAAAAGTCTGGATCAGTCATTATTGTGGCCGGATTACTATTAACTAGAATAACTCTGTACCCTTCTTCTTTAAGAGCCTTGCAAGCTTGAGTGCCGGAATAGTCGAACTCACAGGCTTGACCAATTACTATCGGTCCTGAACCAATTACTAAAATGGATTGGATATCGATTCTCTTTGGCATAATATGAAAATTTTCCTAACTAGTTTTGCTTAACGTATATATTACCGCCAGCTTCTTTGAACTCTTCAGATTTTCTCTCCAATTCTTTTTGTATCTCAGTTTCTTCCATATTTTTTTTATCACCAAACTCTTTCATTATATCTTGAGTAATTCTCATTGAACAGAACTTAGGGCCACACATGGAGCAAAAATGAGCAACTTTAGCATTATCCGATGGTAATGTTTCGTCATGAAATAGTTTGGCAGTATAAGGGTCAAGTGAAAGATTAAACTGATCTTCCCACTTGAATTCGAACCTTGCCCTGCTAATTAAATTATCCCTTAACTGTGCAGCAGGATGCCCTTTTGCAAGATCGGCTGCATGTGCAGCTATATTATAAGCAATTAGACCGTCTTTAACATCTTGTTTGTTGGGCAAACCCAAATGTTCTTTGGGCGTAACATAGCAAAGCATCGCTGTTCCATACCAACCAATCATTGCTGCACCAATTGCTGATGTTATGTGGTCATATCCAGGAGCAATATCAGTGGTTAAGGGGCCTAGCGTATAAAAAGGTGCTCCCTTACATATATCTACTTGCTTGTCTACATTCTCTTTTATCATTTGCATAGGTACATGACCAGGTCCTTCGATCATAACTTGCACATCGTGCTTCCAAGCTATATCTGTTAATTCACCCAAAGTATCAAGTTCAGCAAATTGAGCTTCATCGTTGGCGTCATAGATAGAACCAGGTCGTAGTCCATCACCTAAAGAGAATGATACGTCATACTTTTTCATAATTTCACAAATTTCCTGGAAGTTTGTATAGAGGAAGTTCTCTTTATGGTGCGAAAGGCACCACTTTGCAAGAATTGATCCACCCCTTGAAACTATTCCTGTTCTTCGATTCACTGTCATTGGGATATATCTAAGTAGTACTCCCGCATGTATTGTAAAATAGTCCACTCCTTGTTCAGCTTGTTCGATTAAAGTATCTCTGTAGATTTCCCATGTTAAATCCTCTGCCGCACCATTAACTTTTTCTAATGCTTGATAGATAGGGACAGTGCCTACAGGAACAGGTGTATTTCTGATAATCCATTCTCTAGTTTGGTGTATATTGTCTCCTGTAGATAAATCCATAAGAGTATCACCACCCCACCTGCAAGACCAGACAGCTTTCTCAACCTCCTCGCCTATACTAGAAGTGACAGCAGAATTTCCTATATTTGAATTGACTTTTACCAGAAAGTTTGCGCCTATTATCATAGGCTCGGCTTCGGGATGATTTATGTTAGAAGGAATTATAGCTCTTCCTGAAGCAACCTCTGACCTTACAAATTCAGCTGTGATCAAACTTTCAGGGATATTTGTATTAAATTCAACACCTTTATGTTTTTTTAACAAGTTTTCTTTTTCTATAAAAGATTCAATATTTTGATTTTCTCTTATGGCAATATACTCCATTTCAGGGGTAATTATTCCTTTTTTTGCATAATGCATTTGAGATACATTACTACCTTCTTTTGCTACAAGAGGTTTTCTATTTAAAAACTTTAGTGGAATCAAATCATTCTTTTCCCTTTCACTATTTGTAAAAGCGGAAGAAAAATTCGAGGCAAACTCAACATCGCCTCTATCAAGAATCCACTTCTCTCTGATCTTTGGCAAACCTTTTGTTATATCTATATCGATGTCTTTATCTGTGTAAGGGCCACTAGTATCATATGTAGTAAAGTAGGCTGAATTATTCTTAGGATTTGATGAAAAGAAATTATCAGATTCAGAAATTTGAATCTCTCTCATGCCCACACTTACATTTGGGTGAATATCCCCTTGTACATAAACCTTTTTAGAATTAGGAAAAGGGTCTCTAGAAATAGTATCATGATCATTATTTAAGATATTATTTTCTTTTTTCATTTATTACATTTTAACATAGATTTACTAATTAGTTTATTTTGTAAAACAAATATCTTATGGATAATTTATATCTATGTACTATGTAATGGGAATTGAAACATCCTGTGATGAAACAAGTGTATCAATAATGAGTTCTAACTCGGAGGTTCTTTCAAATTCGACTTTCAGCCAAATCGATATTCATAAAAAGTATGGTGGTGTAGTTCCAGAAATTGCGTCAAAAAATCATTTAGAGAAAATTCTGCCTGTTATTGATTCATCGCTTACGGCTGCTAAAAAAAGTATTAAAGATATTGCCTATATTTGCGTTACCAATGGTCCCGGGCTTATTAATTGTCTAATGATTGGTGTAGCGACTGGTAAGTCCATTGGCCTAATTGGCAATATCCCTGTTATGCCTATTAATCACCTTGAAGGCCATATTGCGTCATGTTTTATTGAGAATAAAATTGATTTTCCTTCCATTTGCTTAGTAGCCTCAGGAGGGCATACAAACCTATACCTTCTTGAAAGCGAGAGTAATTTTAAACTTATTTCATCAACCAGGGATGATGCTGCTGGCGAAGCGTTTGATAAAGGTGCTAAAATACTCGGTCTAGGTTATCCTGGTGGAATTGAAATCGATAGACTATCTAAGGATGGCTCTAATAGTTTTCATTCATTTCCCATAGCAGATCTAGAATCTGATTTTGATTTTAGCTTTAGTGGGGTTAAAACATCACTTAAATATTATATTGATAAAAACAAAAATTGGAAAAAAAATATAAATAGTATTTCATCCTCATATCAAGAGGCAATTATAAAATCATTGCTAGAAAAGACTGAAAAAGCTGCAATGAGATTCAAATCAAAAAACGTTTTATTTGCGGGTGGAGTAGCATGTAATTCAAGGTTAAGAGAGAGAGCTAAAGAAATTTTCAAAGCCAGAGCAATTTTCCCATCTAATCAATTTTGTACTGATAACGGAGCAATGATTGCGATGCGTGGTCTCCAAAAAATAAAGAACGAGGGATCTAAGTTTGACAATTCTTTTCCTGTTTTTAGCAGCACTAAAGTAAAGCCTAATTTAGATCTGGATTAACAAAATCGAAGTCATCTAGGTCTATTCCTTTTGATTCTAACAACTTTGATATCTCTTTTGGAATAATCTTAATAAATTGATTACTTATTTTCTCAAAATCTTTTAGAAGTAACAATCCTCTTTTACTGCTTGTTGCTTCAACATGTTTTTTCAACATGTCTTTAATTTTGGATAAATCTTTTTCATTAACTTCTTCAATTGATACCATATCAAGATTAACCTGTTCAGTTATGTTTTTATTTTCATTTAGAATATAAGCAATCCCCCCGGACATTCCTGCACCCAAGTTCTTACCAATCGGTCCAAAGATATATACCTCTCCCCCAGTCATATATTCACATGCATGATCGCCTACGCCTTCAACTACTGCAACTGCACCACTATTGCGAACACAAAACCTCTCACCTGCCAATCCTGCAGCAAACAAATATCCAGCTGTTGCTCCATATAAAACTGTATTACCGATTATCGAATTCCCTTCAGATGAAAGATTGGCTTCCTTGGATGGAAAAATATTAATCTTGCCACCATGCATGGATTTCCCCACATAGTCATTAGCTTCTCCTTCGAGATTAATATTTACCCCGTTGATAAGATATGCCCCAAGAGATTGACCGGCAAATCCATTAAAATTGATTGAGATTGTATCGTTGGGTAGACCCTTATTGCCAAACTTCTTCGAAATAGCTGAAGAAAGTATTGCACCAACAGACCTATCTTTGGTTCGTATAGGCATGTCAAATGAATTTTTCTTAAACTCATGAATACTAGAAGTAAAAATATTAATGAGTTCATAATCTATTGGATCTTCATCCCTATTGTTTCTTTCTATAATTCTTTTCCTTGGTTTTTCATTTGTTGGATCAGGGTCTGCTATTAGCCTTGATAAATCAAGATTACTTGTTTTTTGGAAATCTGCATCTATATTTGGAACTAAATATTCAGTTCTTCCAATTACATCATTAAGTGATTTAACTCCTAAGTCAGACAAAATTTCTCTTACCTCTGAAGCAATAGAGTATAGATAGTTTATTGCGTCTTGAGGGATGCCAGGGAATTTCTTTCTAAGTTCAGGCTTTTGTGATGCTATTCCCACAGGGCAAGTATTAACGTGGCACTGTCTTGCCATTACACATCCTAGTGCTACTAAAACAGAAGTTCCAAAACCATACTCTTCGGCTCCTAGAATTGCTGCCTTAACAACATCCGATCCTTTTTGAAATCCTCCGTCAACACTTAAACAAACTCTTCCTCTTAAATCGTTAATGACTAAAACTTGTTGAGTTTCTGCCAAGCCCATCTCCCATGGAATACCAGCATGTTTTATTGAGCCTAAAGGTGAAGCACCTGTTCCGCCTTCTGAGCCTGAAATTTGAATATAGTCAGAATAGCCCTTTGCAACACCGGCTGCAACAGTCCCCACGCCAACCTCGGATACTAGTTTAACACCAACCTTTGCATCAGGATTTGAATGCTTCAAGTCATAAATTAATTGGGCTAAATCTTCAATACTATATATATCATGGTGAGGTGGTGGAGATATCAGCCCAACTCCAGGGACTGACAATCTTTGAGAGGCAATCTCTTGAGTAACCTTTTCTCCAGGAATTTGTCCTCCTTCCCCAGGCTTTGCACCCTGAGCCATTTTGATTTCAATTTGTTTAGCAGATGATAGATATTCTGGAGTTACTCCAAATCTCCCAGATGCCACTTGTTTGATTGCGCTATTTCTTAAAAAACCGTTTTCATCTCTAGTAAATCTTTCAGAGTTTTCTCCGCCCTCACCACTATTACTTTTTCCACCAATTTCATTCATAGCAATAGCTACTGCTTCATGGGCTTCTGTACTTAAGGCGCCATGAGACATTGCTCCAGTTCTAAACCTTTTCATTATCTCTTCAACTGGCTCAACATCATTAATATCAATTTTTTTAACTGAATTAAATTTTAGTAAGTCCCTTATAAGAAAAGGAGGTCTGTCCTCTGACATCTTAACAAATTTTTTATAGTCCTCATAGGAACCAGTTTTTGATGCTCTTCTAATTGCCTTAAATATTGGGGGATTCAAAGAGTGGAATTCCCCATCTTTTCTAAATCTATATATGCCTTCTTCTTTTAATCGATCATTTTCACTACTATAGGCATTGGAATGTAAAGCAAGAGTGTCTAGTAAGAAATTATCAAGCGAAACTCCTCCAAGACGACTAACTGTTCCAGGAAAGAAATTATTTGAGACTTCCTCGTCTATACCAATTATCTCAAAAATCTGAGAACCAGTGTAACTAGCAACAGTACTAATGCCCATTTTAGACATAACTTTAAGAATCCCTCTTTCTAAAGCTAGCTTATAGTTGGCTTCATAATCTTCAAGTTCGCCATCAAATTTTTTCATCCAATCTGATGAGCTTGCAAAAGCAAGGTAAGGACATACTGCAGTAGCTCCATAGCCCAACAAGCAACAGATATGATGATCTTCCTTCACTTCCCCACTTTCAACAATTATTGAGACACTCATCCTTTTTCCAGAAGAGATTAATTCATTATGAATAGCGCTCACGGCCAGCATTATTGGGATAGGGCATAAGTTATTTGAAACTCCTCGATCGGATAAAATTAAAACAGTCGCACCTCTTTCAACTTCGAAGTTAGCCTTTTCTTTTAATTTGTTTAAGGAAGCTTCTAAATTATCATCATCTTTTATGCTAAAAAGAGTGCTTAATTTTGAAACTTTGAATGAAGGTGATTCTAAATTATTTATCCAAGAAAATTGCTCAGTAGTTAAAACTGGTGAGTTAAAGAATATGTAATCATTATCTTCATCTATAGAGTCAAAAAAGTTAGACCTATCGCCCAAAATAACTCTTAAAGACATGACGCTATCTTCCCTATAGGGATCGATGGGAGGATTGGTAACTTGAGCAAACCTTTGTTTAAAATATGAAAAAATGGATTTGGGTTTTGATGATAATGCTGCAATAGGGGTATCATCGCCCATGGATCCTATAGGCTCTTTTCCAGTTAAGCTCATAGGTTCAATCAGTCTTTCTAAATCTTCCAATGAATAACCAAAAGCTTTTTGGAGTAGCAAGAGGTTTTCTTCAGATATCTCTTCGCTCTTAGAATTCTCAGAATCTGATGATTTAATTATTTCATCGGCGCTCAAGAATTTTTCATTAGTCCATTTTATAAAATCAGAATCTTTCGAAATAGTATCTTTTACTTCTCTGTCAAAAAGCAAAACCTTATCTTTAGTATCTACTGCTAATATTTTACCAGGGCCAACTCGCCCAGATCTAACAATATCTTTTGGCTGCAAATTTAACATACCTGCTTCAGAGCCAAGAACTATCATATCATCTTTTGTTATATGAAATCTGATAGGTCTTAAGCCATTCCTGTCTAATACTGCCCCAATATATCTTCCATCAGTAAAAACAATCGCAGATGGTCCATCCCAGGGCTCTACAATGCAAGAACTGTAATCATAAAAAGCTTTGGCGCTATCAGACAGGTCTGAAATTTTTTCATATGCCTCAGGCACCAACATGCACACAGACTCAAGAATATTCCTTCCTGATAAGAGCATCAACTCTAAAGCATTATCTATTTCAGAAGAATCACTACCATCGTCATCAATGAAAGGTTTAAGAGACTCTATATCTTCTTTCCAAACTTTTGATTGTGCACAATTTTCTCTTGCCTTCATCCAGTTTCTATTGCCTTGAATAGTATTAATTTCTCCATTATGGGCAAGAGTCCTGAACGGATGCGCTCTTTTCCAATCAGGAAAAGTATTCGTACTATATCTTTGGTGAAAAATTGCCATAGAAGTCTTATAATTTGGGTTCCTTAAATCTAAATAAAACTGGTCTAATTGATGGGCTTGCAACATGCCTTTGTATAGAATCGTTCTAGAAGATAGTGAACAACAATAAAAGTCATTTACCTTCCCAATACTTGATACAATGGATTTTCTTAATTTATATAAATCTCTTTCAAAAAATTCCTGGCTAACATAGCTATTTGAAGAAATAAAAAATTGATAGATTTCTGGCAAGGATTCTCTAGCCTTAGTTCCTATAGCTGAGGGGTTGATTGGTACCTGACGAATCGCAATCAGATTAAACTCTTTAGAAATTAGATTCTTAATAATTTCAGTGCATTTATTAAATTCGGGAGTCTCGTTGCTAGGCAAAAAAAACATTCCAACAGCTAAATTTCCCAAAGTAATATCTTTAACGTTATTTTTTGTTAAAAAATCATCAAATAGTTCAAGTGGAATTTGAGTTAGAACACCCGCACCGTCTCCAGTCTTCTTATCGCCCCCCACAGCACCTCTATGAGTTAAATTAACTACGCCCTCGAGAGCTTTTTGAAGAATCTTGTTTGTTCTCTTGCCATTAATATCTGCAACAAAACCAACTCCACAAGCGTCATGCTCAAACTGTTTTTCATATAAAAGTCTATTTTTTTTCATAATAAAACCAACAGGGGATAATAATATAATTTTACACTAAATAACAGATAAAATTAAGATTTTTTATATAACAAAAAATCCTTTAATATATTACATAAAGAATGAATAAAAATATTCCTATTGTCTTATGTATTGCAGGATCAGATTCTGGAGGTGGTGCAGGCGTTCAAGCTGATATTAAAACTTTAAACACTCTAAAAGTTTTTGCGACCACTGCGATAACGTGTATTACCGCTCAAAATACCAGAGAAGTCTTGTCAATCAAAAGGCAACAACCATCCGTTGTTGCAGATCAAATAGAGGCTGTATTAAAAGATTTTCAAATTTCCGCGGTCAAGATTGGAATGCTATATGACAAAGTTTTAATGAAAGCGGTTTTAAAGTCCTTAGAAGAACTACATGATACTCCTATAATTGTGGATCCTGTTATGATTTCTAAGTCTGGTGATGATTTGTTAAAGCCTGATTCAATTAGTTTTTTTATAAAAAATATTGTGCCTAAATCTTTCTTAATCACACCAAACCTTCATGAAGCATCTAGGATTACCAATATGAAAAAAATCAAATCTAGAAGTCATATTGAAGAATGCTTTAATAAATTTATCGACCTTGGAGCCACTAATGTTTTAATAAAAGGTGGGCATTCTGAGGACATAAGAAAATCTACGGACTATCTAAGCTATAATAATAAAATTTTCACTATTTCTAGTAAAAGGTATCATACATTAAATACACATGGGACCGGATGTACATTATCTGCTGCTATATCTGGTAATATAGCTTTAGGTATGAATTTATTAGATGCAACAAGAAAAGCAAAAAATTTCATAAATTTAGCAATAAAAAATTCCTTTAGTATCGGGATGGGTAATGGACCTTTAAATCACTTTTCACAGGAGCAATAAGATGAATGATAAAATTATAGATGGTAAGTTGGTGTCGGCAAATATTAGGGAAAAAATTAAAGAAAAAACTAAAGCCATAAAAGATAAATATTCTAAAGTTCCAGGATTAGCGGCTGTCCTAGTTGGTGAGGATCCTGCATCTCAAATCTATGTCAGAAATAAGAGAAAATCATGTGAAGATGTTGGCATATACTCAGAAGAGCATAAGTTGCCAGAATCCACATCACAAGACGAGTTATTAGAGCTAATTAGTAAGTTAAATAATGATGAAAAAATTAACGGCATCCTGGTTCAGCTGCCATTACCATCACATATTGATGATTCAAAAATACTTAATTCAGTTTCACCGGATAAAGATGTAGATGGTTTTCATCCTATAAATGCTGGCTACCTATTTGAAGGAAAACCAAAATTTATACCATGTACTCCTCACGGCATTATCAAAATGCTTGAGTTCTACAATATAGATATCGAGGGAAAAAATGCAGTAGTATTAGGTAGAAGTAATATTGTAGGTAAGCCTGCCGCAATACTCTTATTACAGAAAAATGCTACGGTCACCATTTGTCATTCAAGAACAAAAGATTTAGAAGATGTGCTAAAAAAAGCCGATATAATTGTAGCCGCAATTGGTAGGGCACATTTTGTAAAAAAAGAGATGGTCAAAGAAGGTGCAGTAGTTATTGATGTTGGAATCAACAGACTAGATACAGGAAAACTTGCAGGAGATGTTGACTTTGATGCTGTTAAGGAAATCTCAAGTTTCATAACACCTGTCCCAGGAGGAGTAGGACCAATGACAATAACAATGTTGTTGTGGAATACTCTCACATCATTAGAAAAATCAATTAGTTGATTGCTTAACTATATAGTTACCTTCCATATCTTTGCCATCAAATATTAGTTTTACAGATGGATGTGTAAAAGGCTCTTTCTCCAAGTCTTCTTCTAAATTTTGTTGAGATACATAAGCTATATATACACTCTTGTCCTCGTTTTCAGCTAAAAGATGATAAAAAGGTTGATCCTTCTTAGGCCTTCGATCTTCTGGTATTCTCTCTAACCACTCATCTGTGTTGTTAAATATTGGATCAACATCAAAAATTATTCCTCTAAAATGAAATTTTTTGTGCTTAACTATGGCTCCTAATTTAAATTTTGCTGGTTGTGTACTCATATAAAAATGATATACATTGATTTATAGTTTTCAATAACTAAAACTTTGCAATTTTTGAAATTTCCTGTTTTTCCAATACGGACAGCATCTGCTCACCAGTTTTATTAACAACTGGATGGATTAGATTTGTATCTATCTCAATAAGAGGCACCAAAACAAATGCTCTTAAGTGTGCTCGTGGATGAGGCAATTCCAGTCTTCCATTATATTCAGATTGTGAAATTAAAATATGTTTTGCTGAGGATTGGGCAAATATGATATCTATATCAATAATTCTGGATTGGTTCTTTCTTGTAGAGTCTCTCCCAAGTTCTTTCTCAATTATCTTTAATGCCTCTAGCAGCTCTATTGGTTGAAGCTCGCTCTCTATTTTTATCATGGTATTAAAAAAATTTTGTTGTTTAGATAAGGGGATTGGAGCACTTTCATATATACTAGACATCTCGAGAATCGATGCAATATTTTGGTTATTTATCTTATAAGAGGAGATATATTCTATCGCATTCTTTAAATTTAAGTTTCTATCGCCTAGGTTTGATCCCAAAGATAAATAAAATTCAAACATATGCTAATTATAATTTATTTTTTTGACTTGTTAATATTTTCTGTTTATCTTGATTTCATGGCCACTAAACCTAAGTCACTAACAAAAACTAAAATAAAACAAATGGTTCCAACTTGGGCTGTAAAAAAAAATAAATTATATAAAAAATTTATTTTTTCTAACTTTTCCGATGCATTAGGTTTTATCGTACAAGTTGGTATTGAGTCTGAAAAATTAGACCATCATCCGGACATCTTGAACACCTACAACAAAGTTGAGATTTACTTATCTACTCATTCAATTAATGGACTATCTAATTTAGATATAGAGCTTGCAAATAATATAGATGATATTTAATCAATCTTATAATCATCTTTTTCCACATCAACTATATCTGCTTCACTTTCAGTATTAGACTTTTTTGCTTGCATAGTATCGGTTTTTTTCTTTTTAAAAAAAAGATTGTATAGCTTAGTAATAAAAAAAATACCTAAAATTATTAAAAAAATTGATCCAAAAATAAAGACTAGTCCTATAATAATTATGATGCTAAGAATAGAAGATGTAGTTATTTTAATATTTCTCATCATTTTCTTTGCTTTTTCCTTTGGATTCTTTTTTTCTTTTCTAAAGTTCTCCTTTTAATTTTTTCTTTTTGCATTTTATTTCTAGCAACAATTTTTGCTTTACTGACGGCGGAATTCTCATCATCCTTTATATGAGAGCCCTCACTTTCCTCATCCTCAATAATTTCTGAGTCACTTAAATACTTAACCTTTTCTTGATTATTTTTCTCTTTTTCAAGTTTTACAATTTCCTCTGTAGTTACAGGCTCTACTGCTAGAAAACTTCGCAAGGCATCAAAATTAAACCGCTGAATCATTTCCTCAAACATATCAAAACCTTCTTTTTTGTATTCATTTAAGGGATTTTTTTGCCCATAAGCTCTTAGACCAACGCTATCTCGCAAATAATCCATACCTAACAGGTGCTCTTTCCAGCTCATGTCTAAAGTTGTCAAAATAATATACTTTGATACAGGTTTATAAAGTTCTCCCAAAGATGTTATTTTTTCATTAATTCTAGATTCCATTAAGTCTTTAAGCTCTTCCAAACTCCCAAAACTAGAATCATCATTCAAACCTAGAGAACTAATAACCGATTTCTGATCTTCTACTATTTGCAAATTATCATAGGTGTTCTCAATTCCTAAAAAGACTTCCTCTAGTATATTGGAAAGTATCTCGCTTATTTCCTCGTCTATAAGTAGCTTATTCCTGATACCATAGACTACTTCTCGTTGCTTATTTTGCACATCGTCATATTCTAGTAAATACTTCCTTATATCAAAGTTTCTACCCTCAACCTTTTTTTGAGCATTTTCTAAAGAGTTTGTTATCATTTTATGCTCTATTGGTTCCCCATCTTTCCATCCAAATTTTGTCATCATTGAAGAGATTCTTTCTGAACCAAACAACCTCATTAAATCATCCTCCATAGAAACAAAAAATTGACTTCTGCCTGGGTCACCTTGCCGCCCCGATCTTCCTCTTAGTTGATTATCTATTCTTCTAGACTCATGCCTTTCTGTCCCAAGAACTATCAATCCTCCCAAGCTTAGTATATCTTTCTTTTCTTTTTCAATCGTATCTTTAGATACAGAAGAATCATTTACATAATCAGGATTACCGCCTAATTTAATGTCAGTACCCCTTCCTGCCATATTGGTTGCAATGGTTACCGCACCCATTCTGCCTGCATCTGCTATGATTTCCGACTCATACTCATGATTCTTAGCATTAAGCACTTTATGTTCTATTCCTTTCTTGCTTAATTCTGTACTTAGTTGCTCTGATTTCTCAACTGAAATTGTTCCAACTAATATAGGATTCTTTTTATTATTAAATTCAACAATGGTATCAACGACAGCGTTAAATTTTTCTTTCTCTGTCCGATAAATTAAATCATTGAGATCTTCTCTGACCATAGGTGCATTGGTTGGTATAACCAATACTTTTAAATTATAGATATTATCAAACTCTAAAGATTCAGTATCTGCGGTACCTGTCATTCCAGACAACTTACTGTACATTCTGAAATAATTTTGAATAGTTATAGAAGCAAGCGTCTGATTCTCCTCCTCGACATTCAACTTTTCTTTGGCTTCTACTGCCTGATGCAAACCTTCACCCCACCTTCTAGTTGGCATCAATCTTCCTGTGAATTCATCAATTATTACTATTTTTTCTTCTTGTACGATATAGTCCTTATCCTTCTCGTACATATGTATGGCTCTTAATGCCTGGGTAATTGAATGTAAAGTAGAGAGATTAGTTGGATCATATAGATTTTCTAATGAAAGTCTTTGCTCTATTTTCTCGATTCCAGACTCTAGAATAAAAACCTGCTTAGTCTTCTCATCCCTTGTAATATCTTCCATCTTTAATGTTCTAGCCAGATTGTTAATCATTGAATAATCTATCATTGAACTATCTGTTGGTCCGGAAATTATTAAAGGCGTTCTTGCTTCATCAATTAGAATACTATCTACTTCATCTACTATAGCGAAGAAATGTCCATCTTGTGCAACTTCGTCTAAAGAATATTTCATATTATCTCTAAGATAATCAAAACCAAATTCACTATTTGTTCCATAAACGACATCTGCTTGATAAGCATCGCTTCTATTAACCACAGACAAGTCATATTCATGAGATTCATTCTGTTCTACCAAGTAGGATTTATCTGAATTCAATATCCCCACCCTTAATCCTAACGATATATAAATCGGGGACATCCAGAGAGCGTCTCTCCTTGCTAAATAATCGTTGACCGTAATCAAATGCACGCTCCTAAATAAAGAGTTTAGGACAACTGCTAATGAAGCCACTAAAGTCTTCCCTTCACCTGTTTTCATTTCAGCTATTTTACCTTCATGAAGTGCTATAGCACCAAGAAGCTGGACATCAAAAGGCCTTAATCCCAACTTCCTACTAGAAATTTCGCGAGTTATAGCTAGCACCTTTGGAATATACTGATCCAATTGATCTGGATTTTGAGTTTCAGATTTCATAAATTCAATATCTTTCCTAAGTTCCAGATCTGACTTTATGGATATTTCATCTTCAAGCTTATTAACTGCATCTACAAATTTACTAATTCGAGATAGCTCTCTTTTATTATCTGAGCCAAATATTTTTTTTATTAAGTTCAACATTATATATTAAGATCTAGGAGATTTATTTTGACAAGTCCACGGGAATAACCTCGCTCAAACCCTCTAGCTTGGATGTAATACCAATTAACTTATTTGAAAATTTCATGGTTTTCTTATTATGTGTAATTATAGCAACTTGAGATTTTATAGAAATTTCCTTTAACATTAAACCAAATTTATCTATGTTTTTATCATCTAATGGTGCATCTACTTCATCTAACAATAAAAATGGTGCTGGCTTAACAAAATAAGCTGACAGCAGTAATGCTATACCAGCCAAAGCCCGTTCTCCACCAGAATATGACTTAAGATTTCTATATTTTTTTAATCCAATTTTAAGCATAACTTCGATTCCAGTATCTTGAAGAGAGCTTGGATTTGTTAGGACTAGCTTTCCTTCTCCGCCACCAAACAGAGTTTTTATATACTCATCATATTTATTTGAAATTCTATTGAAAGTTTCCATAAATGCTGTTTCAGATTCGTTGTCAATCTTGTTTATTGTTTTATTTAAATTGTTTAATGATTCTTCTAAATCAATTATTTGAGAATTAGTAAAATCAAATCTTTGCTGCAACTTCTCAAACTCTTCAGGTGCTAGTAAATTTACTGGCCCAAAACCTTCAATAGATTTTTGTAATTTATAAAATTTCGACTTTGATAAATCATTATTCTTTTCTAATTCCTCAATTTTTTCAGCCTCTTCTGGTGTCATAGACCTGATATCAGAAGCATCTGTCTCTGGATTAATATTTTCAATTAATTGCTCAATTTCAATCTCAACTTTTTGAATATTAGAATCAAAATCTAGCCCTCGCATTCTTCTTTCTTCTAAAATTTCATCGCTTTTAGCAACTTCATTACTACTTTCTGATAGACAAACTTTTATATCCTCTAATTTTTCTTTATTTTCTGCTATTTTTTTAATTAAATCTGTTTCTGAGAATCCCAAATTTTCCAAAGCACCGCTATGATTTTTTATTTCAATCGAATTTGATTCAATTTTATCTTCCAAATCAATAATCCTATTAGTCTCGGCTTCAATTTTTAAAGATATTAGATTAATTTTTTCATCAAGATTTTTCTTTGAATTTCCATGACTGTTCAAAGACTGCTCAAGGTTCTTAATCTCAGTTTTTTTGGATTTTAACATCATTTCAGAGGTTGATATATCTTTTGCTTTTTCTAATAAGTTAAACTTCCTCTCAAATTCATTTTTTTCTTCTATGATTATGTTGATTTCATCATATATATCCTCAAGTTTCTTCTTCTTATATACCAAGCTACTTTCTAACTCATAGACTTGTCCTTTGATATTTTCTTTTAGAGATGTTTCTCTGGAAAGTTTAGAGTTAAATTCATTTAATTTTTCTGAGATACTCTCATACGAAGCTGTATATGAAGAAATTTCATTATCAAAAGAGTCTATTCGATTATTAATATCAAAAATTTCTTCTTCAATATTTTTTATCTCAAGGCCAACCAAGTCTATATTTTTATCATACTCTGCTTTCTGATTATTTAAATCATTAATCTCATCTTTAATCTGTAGAATATTTTCAGGAGCTGATCCAACAGATATTGAACCATTAGAATCAAAGAATTCTCCATCTTTTGTTACAAAGTTAAAATTAGGAAACTCTTCTCTTGCCTTAATAGCATCAACAATACTATCTGAGACATATGTATCTCCAAGTATTGATGCAAGGAAAGGTCGATTCTCCTGGCTACACTCTATACAGTCCATAATGCTGGGCTGGTCTAGCTCTAAACTTCCGCCAGCAAGCCTTCTGTTGTCAATAGGAATAAAGGTTCCTCTGCCTGAACAAGTGTTTTTGAACATCTCAATAGTATCAATTGTATTCTTATTATCATTAATTAAAATCCACTTTAATTTTTCCCCTAAGGCAGACTCAATAGCCTTCTCATAGCCTGTCTTTGATTTAATAAAATCGGAAACAGTTCCATCTACACTTTTACCTTTAAGCTCATGAATAAAGTTTCTGATTCCTTCAGGTAACCATCCATAAGTAGATTCAATATTTTCTAACACCCTAACCCTAGAAGTTGTAGCCTCAAGCTCTGCAAGAATTTTTGAATATTTGAGATTAATATTTTTTAGCTCTCCATTAATATTTAATAATTTTTCTGTTTCATCTTTTTTACTCTTGCTACAATTGTCTCTAATTAATTCAAGCTCCGATGACTTCTCTTTAATTTGGGCCATTTCAATCTGAATATCAGAGATTGATTTTTCTAACTTTTCTGATTCAGACTCATAGTCAATTTGTTTTTTACTTAAATCGTCCAACTCATTTTCAATGATTGAATAACTTGTCTTCAATGAGGAGTACCTTTCAACAGCATCTAAGAGTTTAATTTTTGCTTCATCTTGAGTGATTTCTAAATTGGATTGATTTTCATCTGAGGAAAAACTGATTTCCTCATTAGCATCAAATATTTTCTTCTGTAAGTCTTCATAAGTCTTATTGATATTTTCGGTTTCCAAAATCATGCTATCAACTTCTTGTCTTAATTCTTTTTTGTTATCTTTAACTCTATCCAAACTTTCTATCAACATAATATTCTCTTTTTGAATAATATTTACTTGGGACGAGACCTGTATTTTTTCCTCTTTTATCTTCAGGTGAGAATTATTTAATTCGTCTATATGCTGGCTGGCTTTTTCAAGTTCTGCGTTGTAGCTAGTAATATTGGATTTAATCTGATTTCTAGATTTTTCAAATTCGACTGTAATATTTACAAATTCATCTTTATCCTTTGAAAATTTAGTTAGCTTATTATTCAAATCTCTAAACCTACTTTTATAAAAAAGCTTCTCTAAACTTTTAAATCTATTTACAAGCTCGGAATATGCCACAGCTTTTTGTGCCTGCTCCTCTAATGTGTCTTTTTGATTCTTAACTTCAACTTGGATATCACGCATCCTTTCTAAATTATCCTCAACTAGAAGAATCTTTCTTTCGGTTTCAGCTCTTTTAGATTTATAAATAGCAAGGCCGGCAGCCTCATCTATAAGATTCTTTTTCTCTTCGGGCTTAGATGTTATGTAGGTATCAATTTGTCCTTGCGGTATTATAGTGAAGCTTCTGGAGCCAGCACCCTCAGACATTATGATATTTGTTATATCTTTCAACCTGCACTGGTTTCCATTTAAATAATATTCACTTTCTCCAGACCTATAGAGCTTCCTCTTGATTTCGGTTTCTACAAAATCATTATCTTCTTTGTTCTCAATTAACAATGAAACTTCTGCGAAATTTTGCTTTGGTAAATTATCATTTCCATCAGCAACAACCTGAGACATTGAATCTAATCTGAGTAATCTAGGATTCTGTTCACCTAGCACCCATCTCATCGCATCAAGCAGATTAGTTTTACCGCATCCGTTGGGGCCTACAATGGTAGAAATTTCTGAATCAAAATTTATTATAGATTTTTCATAGAATGTCTTAAAACCTTTAATATATAAGGACTTTATTCTCATTTTTGCAAATAATAAAATACATTAGATATAAAGGCAATAGTTAATATTAAGAATTTTTAAATATAATTACATTAATCTATATATTTTGTATTGTACTTTATAGTTGAGTTATTAAAAATTTCGGATAAGAATCTACTGTAAATCTTTTTCTTTCTTGGTAAAGACAAGTCTTTCTTGATTTTATCTTTATCCAATAATA
>Ga0315331_10000259_pt1 | contig 34762 bp, 26 predicted proteins | sample M160m34915metaG_FD_203456 | JGI IMG/M metagenome (GOLD analysis project Ga0315331, IMG submission 203456) | Ammonia-oxidizing marine archaeal communities from Monterey Bay, California, United States - M1 60m 34915 | ecosystem: Environmental > Aquatic > Marine > Intertidal zone | place: USA...
TGGGGCCAAACGAGAATCGAGTCGCCACAATGCGACCACTGTATCTTGCTGCAGTCGTTCGCGTGCCTCGCTTTCTTGGCGTTCATCATTCAGGCGTAGTGCATGCTCGGAAAGACTGATGAGTCCAATGGTGATGCAGGTCAGGATCAGCCCGAAGAGCCACCAAATGGTGGTGGGATGTGACAGTCTATGACCGGTGAATTGTTTGATTGTCATGTTGTTTTGACCAGTTCTGAGTCGATCATGTAACCCTTTCCGCGGACGGTCTTGATCGCCTCTTTGTCGCCGCACACATGGGTGAGTTTTTCTCTTAACCGCGCAATGTGCATGTCGACGGTCCGAGTGGTTACGCCCTTTGAATCTATCTGCCAGACGCCCTGTAGCAATTCGTTGCGATCAATCGCTCTATCTGGATTTTTGCTGAGGTAATGCAGAAGAGCGCATTCCCGTTCGGATAGTACTTGGCCCACACCTGTCGTCGATATGATTTCACGACTGTTCCAGTTGATTTCTCCATTTGGGAGTGTCAGCGAAGGGTTCTGGGCTGACCTTGCAGGGGAACGTCGGAGGACTGCTTCTACGCGTGCAAGAAGCTCATCGACACTGAACGGTTTGACCACATAGTCATCAGCACCTAGTCGCAGTCCTTTGATGCGATCTTGCTCTTCACCTTTCGCGGTCAGGATAATCACCGGAAGCGTTGGCTTTTGTGAACGTATTTCAGCCAAAACATCAAGTCCATGGCCTCCGGGTAATACCAGATCAAGAAGTACCAGGTCACATGGTTTTCCGATCGCCTTTTCTATTCCCGTATCAGCCCGATCTGCTTGCCAGACAATGTGCCCAGTCGCTTTGAGTGAATCAACGATTCCACGCCTGATTGCGGGATCGTCTTCAATTGTGAGAACGCCGGGGGCTGCCATGTTGCTTGCCTTGGAATGGAACGCCTTGGTTATATCTTTTTTATTGGGCTGATGCTTTTAAAACTTCCACTATCGGAAGCTTGGGATCCTTGCTACTCGCTTGTGCGCGGTGGTCCAGTGCGATGGAGCGGTCTTTTGGCGATAAGCCCAACCATGGATCATTCAGCGGCATTAAAAATAGTTCTTCATAGATTTGGTTGGTAAGTTTATCGTAATCTCCTGTTGTCAAATCACGGGTGTACCAATCATCTAGTTTGGGCTGAAGTCCGTACAGGTTGAAAAATGAATCCTCGGCAGCTCGTGGGACTAGTGAATCTACCATTCGAAATAGGGGCAGTTCTGCTGCCATTTTCAGGGGAGCCGTTCTCATCGCTGCTGCTGCAGTCGGAATGTCTTTTCCAAGGAGGGTGGGATCGGAACGTTTGACGGTCAGCTTGCTTTGCTCGGCAGCCATCTTCCAGCGAGGATCGATTGGATTCAAATCACTCACTTTTTGGTCGACGCGAATGGTGAGTTCACTTTGCTCGCGTCTTCGCTGTGCTCGGTTCTGATGCCAACGTTGCAAGTGCTGCTGGAAGTCAGTAGCGGGCAGTGACAAACACGTGGTATGAAGATCCAGTAGCGATTGGGCCCAATTCATGAACTCGGTCGGGGTGACCAATCCTGGTAGTGCATCAATAACTCGACCTTCCCCAGTAACGGCAAGGTGCACACTGTTTCCGATGATTGGTTGTTGCAGTTTTCTCCCGTTGCCAAAGTCAACGGTGGCAATGGGAACATCACAAACGGGTTGCCAATGCAGAATGAAATGCTGTCCTAGAAAGTCTGCAATCTGAGGGTTCGTGTAAAGGAAACGACGGAAGAAACGACTGTTTGCACAACTCAAATCTTCATCAAGGTGTCCCAATAATCGAAGGCTGAGAATGGGACGCTTGAATACGATGGATTTTGCTTTGGCGACTGACAGCGACTTGTACCAGTAAAGGTTGCAGGCACGTGCTTGTTTTTGGCCTGCGATGAGGTCAATTTGCTGATCCATCAAACGCAGTTGAGATGGGTCAGCACCCCGTTGAGATTCCGTTTTCCATGCTTCAATGGTCGCGGCTAGGCCAGCAGGGCCTAGGGCTCTGAGCTGTCCTGTAACTTGGGCAACTTCCTTTTGTTGTTCTTCAGTTGGGGATTGTTTTGCGGTGAGCTGTGAGAGTTTGGCTGCGAGGTTATCTGCTTGTTTTGCGTGTGATCCAACGTTTCCAAGGACCAATACGGTCGATTCCTCCAACCAGAGAGGAAGAATTATGGTCAAAGACAACAGACAAATTCGCATACTCATAGCAGACTCCCATATTCATTGATTCAATGTCGGTGGTGTGCTCGACACTGCTATGAAATTTTAGGCGTCATGGACGCATTGCACCGTAACATCTTTGTAACGTATAGGTTGTGCGATTGCGTTGCCAAGCGGATTTGCAGGAGCGGGAGTTGCCACACACTGCTGTGGACCGGCGTAGCCACGAAGGCCAGTCAGGTCTAGGTCGAGTGACTTCTGAATAGAAAACCAGTCAGTGAAAATACGCTTTGAGGCAGGCCGCCACTTAAATGGCGGTTGATTTATTCGGGGATCAAAGCGATCAAAGGTGCCGCACCTTTACTGATTAGCACCGGGTGCAGTCAATTCGGGGATGATCGGTGAATTGAGACCTGATCCGTCCGAGTTTGCCGGAGGAGCCAAGTTGGACTCGGCCTCGGGTACCGTCGCCGATTCCTGTTCCTCTTTCAGAATCTCTGCTGCCTTGATATCGGGTACGACTCCTCGGTTGGTAGAGGGGTTACTCAGCGTTGGCCCATTCGGGTTCGGTGCTGCCATTTCACTTGGTAACGGCATGTCAGTTGACTTCGGTGTTTGCAATGGCATTGCCTCGTTGGGTAATGCCTCCGCCTCTTGTCCAAGGCTTGGCAGTTCTTCGATTGGCATGCCGTCGACAGTGATGGGGTGATCGTTGTGGATTTTATAGACTGGAGCCGTGAATTCAGGTTCACGCGGAAGCGGGTTGTAATTCAATCCACAGTCATTGCATCCGCAATCAATTAAACCATCCAGTGTGGTTCCGGGATATTGCAACAATGTTTCCGGTGAAATTTTTCCCGGATCAATCCAGAGACCTTCTGGAGTCAGTTCCATGGTTCCTAAATCAAGATCCAGCGTTCGGCGTACTGCTTCATAGTTCACGTAAATCCGTAATAGATTGTTTTGTGCGTTCAGCAAAGCGCTGAGAGCTTGAATTGTATTTCGGGCTTCATTGGTGATGCCGTTGTTGCCGGCTTGGGGCATTGCTTCCCGCAAATCTCTGGCATCAGCATTGAGTTCAATCTGGTCAGCGGCGATTCCAACGGACTTGCGACCGTATTCGAATGTCAAACGGTCACGCATCAGTTGTCGTATTTCGGCTCGCAGAGTCGTCCAGAGAGCGTCCTCGTATTGGTAGTAATCTCGTTTTTTCTGTTCGTAGTTGATGAGGATGCGACGGTAGTTATTACGTTCGACCAATCTTGTGATGGGGGCATCCCACTGTAACGCGACATCCAGGTTTCCTGTCTTGGTGAGTCCAGCGTTATTAATATCAGTGGATCCGATCCCACCGCGGATGTCCACGTTCAAATTACTCTCCAGATCATCAGCAACGACCTCAATTTGCCGCCAGGCATCGACAAGTGCAGCTCTTGCATTGGCATAGTCTCTGCGATTGCGTCTTGCAATTTCGAAAGCGATCTCTGGTGAAATATCAACTTCAGGCAGGAAAACGCTCTCGGTTCTTGCTTGCGCCTGTAGCAGTTGCAAAACCAGAACATCATCGCCGAGGTCAGCAACTAGATTCTGCGAAGCGAGGATCACGTCATCTCTCAATCGACGAGCCAACTCTCGTGGATCAATATTGCCAGGTGCCACGTTTTGAAGGGTTTTGAATGATTCCTGAAGCTTGTTCAACTTCACCAGATAGGCATTCAGTCGCCCTTGCAGTTTCGTGTGATCGTCGACTAAATCGACTAGCAGACCTGCCAATTTTGAGGTGTCAAAAATTGACTCGTCGATATCAGATACATTCAGCAGACCGCAGATGCTGCCTTGTTCTGAAGTGAACAAAGTTTTCAGAGTCTCTGCTTGGCGGGCACGCTGCGGAATAGCAACTTCAAAATCAGCAATATCGTCACGGACGGTTGGCAAGTCGGTTTTGATCACGTCCCGCAGAAAGTTTTCCAGAGGCTCTAATTCAGTTTCAAGTTTCTGAAGCGATTCAGCCAGTTTGGGCGTCCATTCGATTTGAGAAACTGGTAACCCAGTGTCTGCGTTGATTTTGAACTCACTCTGTTCCAGAATTTCGATGTTCAGCTCACCAACGTTTGCACGCAGAATACTTAATTCTTCACGTCGTTTTAAAAGTCGCTGGTCAATCAACTCAAATTGCTTCAGGATAGGATCGTCCAACTCAACACAGATGTAGGGTGGTAGTCCTAATGTTCGAAGAAATGTATCGATTTGGAGTTGGAAGCTGGCCTGCTGTGCAACGAGGGACGTGAGTAAATTGGTCAGGTTTTGGCGTGTTTGTGCAACATTCAAGCGTTGTGAAACGATGGTTTGTGATGCTGGAATTGTTGTCAATAATTCGATGAGTGAGTCTTCGAACACGAGCAGGATTTCACGGTTGCGCGTAATGTTTTCTTGGAGATTGCGAATTTCCAGTTGTGTCCGCAGGAGACCGATGAATCCTGAACCACTTGTGAAGCCTCTGGGAGAGAGTGCAATATTCCCCGCTGCAGTCTGTACGTTCACATTGGCGCGGTTGCCAGTGGTGATATCCACATAAAAGCCTCGACGGAATCTTTCAAATGCTCTGACGCCTGCCAAAAGCTCTCGCTCCGATTGTGTCAGCCCTTCCATCACCTTGTCGCGACCGGCGTTGCGTAGCAGCGGCATCAAGAGAGTGAAGTCAAGCACGTTAGCAGTTGCGTTTGTGCTGGAGTCACCCAAGTTCCATACAATCTCATTCGCGAGGCCGACCAGTAAATTGCCGCCCGTGGCAAAGTTGCGACTCATTCTCATGTTGCGGTCTCCGAACTCAAGCTCTGTTGGACCACCGCGTCTCGTACCGAGGATGGTCTCGGCGCCTCCAAAGAATTGGGTATCGAACTGAAAACGCTCACCACTAACATCGAGTGCGAGAAAGTACAACGCCTCAAGCTGCTCTTGGTAGGCTGGCGATTCTAGCAATGCAATCTGCGTGGCATTTTCGGCGTTCAGCACCAGAACTCCATCCTCATTGAGAGGCAGGAATTGCCACCAATCAGGGCTCTCGGCTCCATTGGTCAGCCCGGCAGCTTCCCAGAGTGGATAGCCCCGACGCCCATCGACGCACTGCATGTACTTGTAGGACGCTGGGTCATCCAGCGGCATGGGCTGAAAATCGAGGTCAAACGGGTTGAACATGCGGCTTCTGCGATCAACGTCAATCCTGAGCGGCACGTTGGGCGGTCGCGCAACAGCAGCCGCTTTCTGGTCAATCAGGTGATATGCCTCCATATCTGCCTGCTCGCGGTAGTATTGCCGGTGGCATCCCAACGCATTCAATGCGGCAAATGCGAGAAGGGCGAGCATTCCAAGGTGGGTTCGCTGGATGGGTTTCATAAGTCGCATGACCGCCAAAACTGTACAATACGTCAGATTAATGAGGATTGCTAAAACCGGATTCGTAGATCCGCGCTTTAGATCAGTTCGACCGGTTCGGTGGATTAATCCAGCAATATGCCCCCCCCGTTACAATCGAGGTCTGGATAGGGAGTTCGCTGGTGCCGTCTGGGCGATACTTGACGGTTTTTACGGTCTTGAGAAGAGGTTTGGAGCAGCACTGGGCGTGGAGGAGGGATCGTGGCGACAAAAACATTGCTCTTTCAGCGTGGTAACCGAGAAATCCTTGACGTTACAAATAGCCCAACTTACTATCTCTTATAGGCATTTTTTGCCACTCCTCTGAGAAACAGTGCGTTGATACGGGTGTGCTGATGCCGATTCAGAAGATGTACGTCCATCTCTTGCCATGATGATTGCAAAGCGAACATGAGTCTTCCCGACATAATTCTCGCAAGCGTGCTGTTCCTGTTACTGGTCGGCTTTGCTGTCGTCGTTTGGAAAGCCGCCTCTAACTGGCGTTGGTTCAATATCGTCGCCGTTGTGCTGACGATGTTGCTAGCCCTCGTCTTTCTCTTCCCCACGGCTGGTGTGCTACGAAGTCGATCTGCTTGGCACGAGGTGCTGGAGTCACTCGAAATTCGTCTGGCTCAAGTCAAAGCCGAGACAGCAGATATCACTCTCGGTGAAGCCGTGGGTGCCGAAGCATCCCGTAGTGGAGGATTGATCGACCTTCAAAGCGACCTTTCATCGCTGGCAATCGAAGCGGGGCGTCGTTGGCGGAACTTGCAAATGAAAGGTGCCAATCAGAATCCAATGTCGATTTCGCTGGGGCCGCCTCCTGCGGACAACCTCGGCGGTCAGCCCGCGGCGCCCGCAGCGAACGCACAACCGTTGGTCCCGCCCGAAACGTTGGTTTACGGTTTTTCCGAGGTAGCCGATGACAATCAGATGATGGTGCCGGACTTTTACCTCGGTGAGTTCATCGTTCAGGCCAGCAATCCAAATCAAGTAACTCTTGTCCCAACTGGGACGCTCGAGCAATACCAGTTGGACTATATCAACGACGGGAAAGCACGTAGTTGGTTGTTGTGTGAGCTGTTGCCTCCTGACGGTCACGTTCCCTTCATCAAGCCCTTCAGTCAGCCAGATGATAAAAACTGTCTGGGCGTAGTCGACCAGGAGCTCGTGGAGGAATTATTCAAAGACGCTTCCGACGAGACACGGTTGGCCTACCTAGAGGATGGACGAGCGTCAAAGCCAGATGATCCTCCAGCGACTAAATGGGTCGAATTGCAATTTACGCAGACCCATCGAATCGAGGTGGATAGTCCCGATAAACGAACCTTGGACGACGGTGGATTCTTCGATGGAAACGGTAGGGCGCTTGATGCTGCGTTGCAGCACGGCGCTGATGGCTTCATTGTCCTCAAAAAAGGTGACAAGTTGTTACTGAAGAGTGAGGGTGCAGCAGAGTTGATTGACCAGGGTGTTGCTGAAGAGTTAGGTAGTTTCTTCCTGCGTCCACTCAATGATTATGGGTTTGTGTTGCGACGCATCCGTCTGAACTTGATGTCGCTAGCTGACAAGAAGGCAGAGCTCACCGCCGAAGAGTCGCTCTTGACGGAAGCGATTAGCAAGACCGACCAACTGTTGGTTACCAATCAAGAAGTCAAATTGAAGCTGGAGCAGGACCTGACGCAGTTTCGGGTTGAGAAACAGTCGATCAGCGAATACAAGGGAAAGATCACAGCGGAAGCACAGGCCATGGTTGCCGAGCTGAATCGATTGGAGCAGGAGAATGCCGAGTTGGAGCAGCAGATCGAACAGAAGCATCTGAAGATCGAAAGTCAACTCGATGCTCTCAGTGGGACTCCCTAGCTCTTCGTTCCCAAGGGCGATCAGGTGTCTGGATGCAGTTTGCCATGGTCGGTCATGTATATTCGTTGCATCGTGCCCTGCTTGAGATGCCGTTCCTCGAGCGTGTTCACAGGGCCCTTGGGTTTTCAGCTGAACTCAGGCTATCAAAGTAATTTGTGGGGAACGACAGTGGTTTCGTTTTGTTTGCGAGTCTTCAAAAAGTTGATTTGAGCCACGCTGCATGCGATTTGGGAATCGCCGCCTTGCTGATGGGGTGCGAGATCATCCTCTGCAATCGATGTTGGCTTCTTGGGGACCTCCATCGCGATGGCTCAGGGATTTCGGTAGACTGCGATGCAATACGACGTTGAAAATGCTTTGTGGTTGGGGCATTCGTCGTTTGAAAATTAATTCTTCACTTGAATTTTTAGCCAGGGGGCGAGCATGGCCGGTCAATGGGTTGAGATTGAGTTTGATTGCCTGCCGCTTCGTAGCGTGACACGTTTGGATGTTCCCGTGGATGCTTCGCCGGTCTATGAGCAGTTTGTGTTGCGTGTGAAGGAAGCCATGGCACAGCATGGATCGCATAACACTTACTATTTGCATCGGGGGCGATGTACCTATCATCTAACCAACGATCCTGGCTGTGGTCGAGTCAGTTTTGAGTTTGAGGGCACCGTGATGACGGGGGAAAATGATCAGCAGACCAAAGCGGTGGATGTCAGCGTGAAGTTGGACGACGAAACCTGCGGATGGTTGAACGCCCCTGTTGTTGGATTTTTATCCGAGAGTGTTCAGCATGCCGTCTTAGTCGAGTTTGATCGCTACATTGCTGCAGGGGATTTGGCCCAGACGGAGGCACGCATAAAAGCCATTCAGGCGCAGAGTGATTCAGCTGATGGTTTTGTGGGTATGTATCTGTGAGATTCCCGGATCAGCTTGCCCCTGTTCCCGATGCATGGAGTACGGCGGCATAGCCGAGAATGTCGTTATGTTTGCGGCAGTAATCCAAGATGGATTGCCAGCCATCTTGAGAGGTTGATTCTGGGACTCGCGAAGCAATTTCTATCAACATCGGAACAATTCTTTGTGGTGGCAGGTCCTTAGGTGCCAGTTCAATAGCAATGTCGATGGCTTCTTGATGGCGTCCAATCCGATCAAGCAAATCAACATAAGTTTCTACCGCCGCCGTTCCGTGTTCAGTTGTGTCGACTGACCGCGCTTTGCGTTCGAATACCTTCAGGCCCGCGTCAACATTCTCACCCAGCAGAATCGCGTAGAAGGCCGTGTAAGCGGGGTAAAAATCAACAAACGGTTCATCGCCGGGGTACTGGAATTGGTGGTGCAGACGCCGACCATATTGCGTCAGTTCCCAAGCTTTGCGTAGGCTCTCCTCATCTTCCAGAACCGTCGCGATCCGGACAGTTGATGAGAGATGAGTTGTATCGAGGTGATAGCCTCCATCTGACAGTATCCAACGTCGCTGCTCAATCATCTCCGCCAGAGTTTCGTCGTCTCCGGCGGGGGCCTCTCGTCGGGCGATATCGCCACGTACGAGTTCGCAGAGTTCACTGTGGAGATGATTCAGTAGGCAGCGTGCGGCTGCTCGTTGATCTGCTTTGCTGCGATTGTTCAAGGCTTGCTCATAGAGTGTGATGCTGTTGCAGGTACCCTGCTGATCGAGCACCGCCTGATAGCCGCGTGCGACATCAATCCCTTCATGCAGCAGCACTTGGATCATGTCCTCATAGTTTTCCTCGGTTATTTCGAGTTTCGAAATCAGATCTTTGGCTAACTGAGTATCACCGGTTGGTCGCAGGTACATCCAGCCTTCGCCGACCCTGCCGTCTTCGATCAACATCGTGCCTGCTTCACGGCACGCATCCAACAGTCCGACTTCCAGTTGACGCTCAACGTCTTCAGGTCGCGAGGGCTCGTTTTCGTTTGAAACCAGCGGTAACCCTAATTTGTCGCGAATTCGCATTTTCAGCGCTTCGAACAATTCCATGGGGCTGCGGGAGTCTCGGAAATGCCCCACCATTTCATCCAGCATCTCGGTTGGAGATCCACGGTGGTTGCTAAGTCGATCGAAGATGTTGAGATTTGCAGTGGTCATGAATGAGCGATTCATTGTGGGGGCGGTATTGGATCTTCACGCGGGTGGTGTGAGTATCCAATGGTGGACAGGAATGAAATTCCTGAGCGTCTGTCACGAGGCTATGAGTTTGATCCATTTTGACACCGCTGAAAAGCGTAGAAGGATCCAAATCTCTGTCAGTTAGCTCGCTTTCCATGCTCTGCGTACTTCTCAAGCTCAGTGATCATCTGGCGAAGCTCGTTTGCGGCTGCAGGGAGCAGTAATTCGCAGTGTTCCGCCACGTCTGCAAGCGGTCCCAGAAGCTGATCGCATTGATGAGAGATTTCAATCGACCATGACTTCGCCTGCTTTTGCTTCAATTCACAGTGTCGCAGCCGAAGCTCCGTCTTTTGCACCTTCCTCGATGCTTCGGTAGCAGCTGGGCGGTCACCCGGCCGAGTCGCTGCTCGCTTTTGAGCCAAATTGTCTTTGGCTTCGTTCACCGCACGTTCGGCAAGTTGCGTTTGTTGCTGCCAGTAACGTGGGCGATCCTCGCTAAAGTGCGATGCTGCCCTTTGGACAAGCATCCGTATCTCTTGGATTGATTTCTCCCAGTCACTTGAAAGACGTGTTAGCCCCGTATGGAAAGCTTCCAAGGATTCGATGCTTCTGACGTTGCTTTTGACCACTGGTGTTAACGCCCCAAGTAAGCGTCGATTTGCTCTGCTTTGCGAAGCAGGTAGGGAACGTGTTCCTCACTGGCCTTGATCAAACGTCCCATTTGCTGCATCTGGGAATTGAAGTCATCAGCGAATTTACGTTGCTGCTCATCTCGCCATGTCTGTTCCAGTTGATTCATGTGTCCAGATAAATTGCTCGATAGATTCTTGATCTCTTCTGTGAATCGATGCAGGTGTGCAGCAAATTGGCGAAGCTGTTCGGGGTCGGCGATGGCTTGGTTCATGGCTGGCTTCTTGTGTGTAAAAGGTTGAAATGATTGCCGGCTACTTGCTTGACGCAATGCGTTGCGCCAGCTCACGCTCTGCTTCAGCAAGATGTTGTTTGTATTTTGCCAGCGTGAGAGCCAGGCCAATTTTTTCGGCTGTTTCGCATAGCAGTTTCAATGCGATAAGTCGAGTTTTAAGCGGTGCAACGACCGCTCGTCGCAGAGCGACAGCTCGCAAAGCCACCATCGCTTGAAGGTGGTTTCCGGATGCGAGTAAACAGCGGCCTTTGATCAAGTATGCTGTTGGCGACAGCTCGTCTTGATCAAGAATTTCATCCAGAGTTGTAATGGCATCCTCATGCATCTCAGCATCGTACATGGCTTCAGCCAACGCAATCTTCAAGTGCTGCAGGCTTGGGTCCCGAGTAAGCCTCGCTTTGCACACCTCGATGCGTCGCCTTGCCCAGTCGTTCTGACTACGTTTCAGCTCTCTTTCTGTTTCAAGAGTATCAAGTCTCGCAGCCAGGTCACTGACTTCACGATACTGCTGCAACGATCGCGCGAGAACGGCTTCTTCGTATTCCCACAGCAACTCCTGCTCCTCGGGGAAAACCTGCCTTGCCTGTTCAAAGATTCGTTTCGCCTCGAGCGGGCGATTGTCCGCTCGATAAATACGCCCCAGTTCCATGAACCCATCAAGATCTGTTGGACTCCCTTTGAGATGGTGCTCCAGTTGCTGACGCCTTTCAAGACGTGCCTTTGGATGGGGAGTTTCGGCAGGCTCGGACGTTGTTTTCGGCTCGTCGGCACGAGGCTCGTCCATAGGAGAATTGCTTAGATCCTCAAATCGTACCTGTCTCCAACAGCCACCCTCGCCGTGTCCGGCGTGGGATGGTGCGAGAACGGATGGAGAGGTTCCTTCGGTGGCGGAAGACATGACGGGATAGCACCTCGCTGGAGAGGATGAAAAGATGAGTGCGGGACCTCCTGCCCTCTCCTATTGTGGCTGACTTCCGCTCAAACCGCAAATTTGCCCAAACATGCTGCCCGTTCGCTGTCTGCCAGGTTTCTCAGGCTACCGACTGATAGAGGTCCTTGACGCGTTTCGCATCCAGCGGAATCGGATTGAATGTACCTGTCCATTGTTTCAATGCGTCCTCGGTGAATTGCTCAATCCCCTCCTGTGGGACCGATAATTCCTCAAGCGAGGTGGCTAGATTGGCCTCTTTGAGCCATTGCGTGAGCATCGTAGCAAGTCGCTCAGGGCCGTCTTCGACACGCACGCCGGGCTCGACTTCTCGGACCAGTTCAGCGTACCAAGGAGCATGTTCTACGCCATTCATTCGGACAACTGCAGGTAACATTAGCCCGACTGCCTGACCATGAGTGATCCCGTGGTGCGCCGTCAAAGGATTGGCTGTCGCGTGGGCCGCCCCCAGCATCGATGTTTCGATCGCCATTCCAGCCAGGCAAGCACCTAGTTGCATACAACTGCGCGCTTCCAAATCATCTGGGTGCGTAAGCACGCGGGAGAATCCTTCGGCCAGCATGCCAAATGAGCGTCGGCTATAGGTTGTTGAGATCGCGTTGCGTCGTTTCGTAACATAGGTCTCGATCGCGTGTGAGATCGCATCGATGCCTGTCAGGGCCGAAACTGCGGTTGGTTGGGTCAGGGTCAACTCAGGATCCAGTATCGCAACACGACAGGCGGCACGGGGATCACCACAAGCCATTTTAGTGTGTGTTTCAGCATCGCTGATCAAGGCAAACGACTGGGCTTCGCTGCCAGTGCCGGCGGTTGTCGGGATCGCAATCATGGGCAGCATATCACAGGTTGCTTTACCAACGCCGTGGTAGTCATGAATGGTGCCTCCGCACGAGTAGACAAAATTGATGCCTTTACAGCAATCCATGCTGCTGCCTCCTCCCAGACCGACCAGTAAATCAGGTTTCACCTCTCTGGCTCGCTGTACCCCTGCATCGACCATCGCTGAGGTCGGATTTTCGGAGAAGTCGTGAAATGATGCCACCTCGAGTCCAGCCTCTCGCAATGAACTGAGAGCGGCAGTGTCATGACCAGCCTCCATGATCCCACGGTCACTGACCACCAGCACGCAGCGAGGCTTGTACTCGCGGGCGAGTGCCCCGAGTCCGGAAATCGTACCCTCGCCGAATATGAAACGGGTCCGACTTTGTATGTCAAATGGCAACATGGAGGGTCATCGATGAGGGGAGATCTGATTCAGCGGTAGACGCTGAATTTCGAACGCAGGAGGGTGCAATTCACGATACTTTACGGATCTGGCCAGTGGAGACCAATAGGAAGTATCGATCTGTCCGTATGCAGCGTTAGAAATTCATTGAGGTGCAAGTGCACTGAGATCCAGATCGTCGTTCATTTTTCCCTGTAAGGCAATCAGGCGGTTGAACATATCGGCAACGACAGGTTTCATTTTTTCCTCCTGAGCTAGATCGTGCGTCTCGGTTGGGTCCTGCTGGAGATCGTACAACCGCAGTACCTTCGCATCTGGGTAAGCCATCAATTTGTATCTATCTGTTCGAATGCTGCGCTGTTTCGAAAGGTAGCAACCATAAATGCTGTCGTAGGGACTGGAGCCACCCTTAAGCAGAGGGAGAAGGCTGTTGAATTCAACGTGTTCTGGCAGCTTGACACCGGCAAGTTCCAGGGTGGTTGGCATCACATCCTGAAGATAGATCGGCTCAGTGATTTTTTTAGCCGAGGACACTCCAGGGCCAACAACAATGAACGGAACACGGACACTGTGGTCATACATGTTTTGTTTTCCCAGCAGACCGTGCTGACCCACTGCTAAACCATGGTCTGCGGTGAAGAAAATCCATGTGTTGTCAGCCTTGCCTGATGCCTGCAGGGCTTTGAGGATGCGGCCAATCATTTCATCCATGTGTGTGATGATCGCATAGTATTCCTGTCGATGGACTTGAATTGCTTTCGGGGTGCGCGGAAAGGCAGCAATACGCTCATCCCGTAATCGGGTTCCGCAGCCAATCTCGTTAGCATAAGGATAGCGTGGCTGGAAGTTGTCTGGAATTAAAATGGAATCCGAAGGATATCGGGCTACATATTCTGCGGGTGACTGGCGAGGATCATGCGGCGCGTTGAATGCCAAATACATGAAGAAAGGAGAATCGTTCGCGGCAGCGTCTTTCATGAAGTCCTGAGCATGGTTTGCTACCACTTCGCTCCAATGGGTGCCGCCTTCCCAGAATCCACCAAATTTTGGATCTGAGGGAGACCATGGGTCCGAGCCATCAGCAGCAGGCCGGTTGTAGCCAGTCGCCGTCGCTTTGGGCATGCCGGGGCGGATATCGCGGGCTACATCAAAAGACTTTTCTGCACTTGCTTTGCAGTGCCACTTACCGGTCATGTAAGTTCGGTAGCCGGCCCGTTTCATGTATTCACTCCACCAACGGCCTTGTTGTCGCTCCTGTTCAGATTTTGAATGAACGGCATTAGCATTCCATACAAAACGCCCAGTATTCAACATCGTACGACTGGCAACACACACTGCCCCACTCCATGAACCCATGTTGAAGGCATGTGAAAATGTGGTTCCACGCCGCGCCAATTCATCGAGGTTTGGTGTTTGTATCTCGGGGTTGCCTAACTGGTGGATCGTCTCAAAGCACTGATCATCAGCAAAAATGAATACGATGTTTGGGCGATCGTCGTTTCCGAAAGTGAATCGAGCGTTAGGACAGAAAAAGACTGCAACGGTCAGCAATGCGTAGAGACGAATCATCGTTTCCTCGAACCTGTGGACTATTCTTGAACAGACCCTAAGTTTAGCAGTCGAGGTCAATCAGGATGCCATGGTAGATACAAATCGATTTGGGATTCCCCAAAGATTCGATATTTGGCACGGTGTCGCCATAATTCAAAGTAGGGAGCGAGCGGATCAGCAAGTCCGGTAGCGTTTGCGTAAAACGGCCACATCAAGTAATCGCGAAGCATGGCGTCGCAAGCTGTGAAGTAATAGGCAGGTCTCAAAATGGCAGGTAGTGGCCCTGCATCAACCTTTTCAACTAGGTGAGATGTGTCCTGCTGGACCGCCTTAAGAAGATTCGATTTCTCTGCGTCGTCTTTTGGGTGCTTTGGTGGAATACCCTCCAGTACTCGCACTTTGACATCGGGTTGCAACGCATCAAGGATCGTTGAAACATTCATGGTCTTCGCGAATTGCCGGATTCCATCAAGCCACTGTTGCGTAAGTTCGCTGGCCACTGTGGGGTCAAGTGGCTCTGGTTTGCGAATCACAAAATAAGCGTCCCGTCCCCCTTCCGGACGGCGATCATTGCCCGCGGCGATGAATAGATTGTCGAGACGGGTTTGCAACTCAGTTGCGACAGGAATGCCGTCAAAAATCCCCTGCAAGGCCAGACCGTCGGGACGAAAAGACTGAAAGAAACCAATCAACGATTCACCGTTAGATGGGTCTGCATCTTCTGGAACTGAGCCAATCAGATCATGGCAACGTTGGATGAGTTGTTCGGGTGTCATTGACTTCTCATGAAGGCCGATGGTTGGTGTGAGACCGCTTTCCGTAGGCTACACAAGTTTAGTCATCGGACAAGAGACCCTGCTATGACACGCCGGGAACCTCTTTTTTCCGGACTCGTCGCAATGCCAGAAAACCTGATGCGACGCGTAATGTGTTCCCACTCCTACCGTGGAAAGAGGCCTGCTGTTCCACCGCGTGGAGGCAGAACCAAGGTTGAGGCGGAACCGATGTTCGTCGTATCGGGAACCGATATCAGGGCTTGGACGGGGCCGCAGCCGGAACGTTTTCCGGAAGAATGTCTTCCATGGAGATCGTTTCAGGCTGCTCATTAAGCACCATGAGATGAATTGCGTGTAACAGCGTACCCTGCTGGTATTGCACGTTTTTCGTCGAAATTGCATATTGCGAAAGCGACAGATAATACTTGGTCTGGGCTTCACTGGCACGGCGTTGGGCGTCGAGCAATTGCTCCAGGCTGATGGGCAGTCCATTGCCGCGATTGGTTTCCATCCCTTTGAGAGCGTCAGTGGCTGCTAAGTACCGATTCATGTTCGTTTGCATTTGCACGTAGGCTCGGTCGCACTCAACAACGTCATTGGTCAAGTCACGCAGGATTCGCCGCTCCTGCTCACGCAGTAGCGTGTTCTGTCGTTGTACTTTCAGTTGTGCATTGCGGACCGCCGCATGGGCTTGACGGAATCCCACGGGCATCCGTAGTTCGACGGCTGCTTCGTATTCCTGGTAATCGCCTGACCCAAGTTCGCCGAAGGCACTGTCATCGCCAGCTAAATGCTTGCCAAGGCCGCGAATACGATAGGTCGAAACAAGATCCAGCTCCGGCATCAGGAAATTTTTGGCAGCGAGGACTTCCATTTGGCCGCGTTTGACCTTCAGACGCGTTTGCTGCAATTCGCTGCGAAGTTGAACCGCTTCAATTGCAATGGAGTCCCAGTCAAATACCAGTGGCGCTTCGTTTGGCTCATCAGCAGGCCGTATCAATACCCCATCCGTGATTGAAATGCCGATCAGCAGTCGCAGGTTCCGTTCTATGGTTTGTACACCAAGCTGCCCAGAAATCGCGTCATTGACGTCTGACTTGAATCGGTAGTACTGCTCACGTGCCATCGCCTCATCGGTACCGGTTCGGCGGTTGTTGTTCTTTAGAGCTGCAAAGCTTTGCCAAGTCGCTTGGCTGCGTTGCAGGGCATCACGTTTCGAGTCCAAGGATCGGTAGGCAAAGTAAAGATCCCAGTAAGCGGTGATTACATCGCTGATGTAGTCTCGCAGTTGTTGTCGAAATTCCGCTGCTGTCAGGTCGTTGTTGACTTTGGCAATCAACACTCCGTTGTAGTTTCCTGGAACCGAACCCGGGCCGGCGATGCGGTTAAAAGTCAGACCGCCGCCTTGCAGGAGGGGTTGTCGCATCTCAGCTTGGAACTGTGTCTGCCAAGCACTCGGCGTGATGTTGCCCGTTGCGTTATTGGCGTCGTAGTCGGTAATACTGCGGATTGCCAGTTGTGCTCCAGTCGCGGTGTATTTCGACATTTGCAGGACGTAGTCGTGGGTGTCCTGCTGAAATGCATTCGCACCGCCACTAATGAATTGGTTGTTGTACCGGCGGTCGTTATTCTGCCATTTACCAAAGGCATATAAATTGGCATCGAATGCTGACAGTGCTGCTTCGATACCGGTTTGCGGATCAGTGACTTGAAGCGGGATCGTTTGTTCGGTGTAGATTCGTTCGGGATCGGTGAGAATCATTCCTCCCAGCTTACGCAAAACCTCTCCATTTTCGATCGCCAGCCGAATAGCCGTGTCAAGTGTCATGTCTCGGTAGGTTGCTGCGTCGAGATCCTCTGGCCGCTTCAGGGTGAGAGGTGCAGCTGGTAGTTCAGTGATGTTCTCTGCGGGCGCCCCAGCATCCACACGTCGCATGAGATTGTCGATTTTGTCTGTACGATTCCCTATCGTTTCAGGCAGATTGCGGTAGCTACGGCATCCGGGCAAACCAGCGAGAGCCACCGCGCACGCGAGCACGGCAACTGGCGTTTGCCACTTTTTGCGAGGTTTCGGCGGTGTTGGGATTTGGTTCACCGAGATTTCAAGCCGTGCTTTACTGTTTGGGGTGCGCATCGGTGTTCTCTGCGGCTGCCTTGGTAGACGCAGCTATCGATTTTTTCGTACCAATCGTTGCAGGCAGTCCAATCAAAACCGTTGGAAATGCGGTAACTTCTAAGGAACAGCGTGAAACAAATGATGTTCCACGATGGAGTTGGTCGATGCCCTTAAAATCGGGGATTAGCTTCACCAACAGTACCGGTTTCCTGATGTAAATTTGTCAACGAGTTTCCATGCCAGATCCAACTCATCGCAACGAAGGCATTTGGAAAGATGCCGAAGCATTGATCGAGCGAGTGGAGGCGGCTGCGCGCGGCAGTTCCGGGGCAACTTTGTTTTTCGATGATCTCGTCGGAGGATTGCGGCTCACGACGCATGCGGGTGCTGTTACCCTCTCTGTCGCGCGGGGTGAGGAAGTGACTTTGTTGGCCCGCAGCGGTGTTCAGTTGCATGCGGCTGAATCACCTGGCGTACCCGCCACAGGGATGGACTCTGGTTTTACTTCTCATTGTCGTTGGTTTGATGATGAACACGGATCCCAATTCAATGTTTGTCAACGCTTGCAAGCTGACCGTTGGCTGCAGCTTGATTTCTGTTTTGAGCATGCATTGGAGTTGAGTCTCCGAGAACCCATCGGTGAATTGGCAGAAGTCCTACTTGATCTCACGGCGCCGGTCGTTTTGCGTGATGAGTTGGACGAGTTGCAGCAACGCGTGAACACTCGTACCGATCGCGATGATTTAATTCGTGGTTTAAATCAGGGAATCGGTTTGAGTGATTCCTTTGGTTCGATCGCGACGACGCTGGCATCCGCCTGTCAGTTTGATCGGGTTAGTCTCTTGCAACGTCGTGGAAAACGATTTCGGCTCGTGACAACATCTGCTCGGCAAAAAGTGATTCGACGGGCACGTCAGATTCGTTTATTGGAGCGACTGGTTGGGGTCGTGTTGTCTGAATCAGACTCTTTCGAATATCAAGTGGGTAATGCTGCAGACTTGGATGTCGCTGTTTCGGATGCACTGGAACCCTATTGCAACCAGTCAGGATTCCGTGAAATCTACATGCATTTGATACGTGATTCACTAAGTCACAAGCCAGTTGCTGTCATGGTGGTAGAACGTTTTCAGGCTGCAGAGAATGAGCTTGAGCGAATTCAACCAAAGATGCAAACTTTGCTTCCTCCGCTTGAGGATGCAGTACGAGATGCTTTGAAGCGAGAGGACTCTGGGTGGGGCCTCATTGCGTCTCGCGTATGGAGTCCTGCAAACCGAAAAAAAATAGCAGGGTCGACCATCGTTCTGGTCATTTTAATCGTCGCCGCGCTCTTTGTTCCCATGGAGTTGCGATTGTCCGTGGAAGGCCGTGTCGTTGCAACTGAGCAGAGTCGGTTGTTTTCACCCACTGAAGGTGTCGTTTCGGCGATTTTTGTGGCGAACGGCGAGAGTGTAAGCAAGGATGCGGTGCTGCTTCAGTTGCGTAGCCCAGCACTGGACTTGCAGCGTCGAACTGTCGAGGGGGCTCTGGCGACCGCGGAAACACGCCTCGTTTCGTTAACTGCGATGCGATCCCGTGGTAACGCGATTTCCAATCGTGAACGCGAAACTGAAGTTGCTGCCGAAGAACGTGTTCTTCGAAAAGAAATCGAAGGGCTCAACGCTCAATTGGTTCTGCTGGAAAGTCAGCAAGCCAATTTGACCATTCGCACTCCTATGGATGGCTTGGTGGATCGATGGGATTTGACGCAATCACTGCAGTCCAGACCCGTGACGCATGGCCAGTATCTACTTGATGTTATCTCTGAAACGGATGGCTGGACAATTGAGTTGGATGTCCCGGAAACGCATGTCAATTATGTTTTGCAGCAGCAACAGTTGATGCCATGCCGCTGTTCGTTTCGGCTTCGCTCGGACCCCACGCGGACCTATCAGGGAGCAATCACTGAGATCGCGGGAGTCGCGAATCTTGAGCCGTCGGGTAAGGCAGTCGTCCCTGCTACTTTTGCATTGAATACCGAGCAGATTGGTGAACTGAGGGATGGGGCCACCGTGGTCGCGCAAGTTGAGTGTGGTAAGTACCCATTGGGCTTTGTGGTGTTCCGAGGGTTGATACAGTGGTACCGGAGTAATCCGTGGTTTTGATTTCGTGACGAGTCATTTATGAAAAACAACATGAGCAAATTCGTTTTCGCTTTTCGAACGCTACTGTTCTGCCTTCCGTGCACGGCACTTAGTTTGATCGCGGCAGAGCCGATTGTTGTGAATGAGATGCAAGTGGTGTTGATTGACTCAGTCGACGTTCCTGCGTCGCAGGATGGTGCCATCGCGGTGCTCCCTGTTGATGAAGGCAAATCGGTGAGTGTTGGGGATGAACTGGCACGATTGGATGATCGCAAAACCAAAATCGAGCAGGAACTTGCGCGGACACGTTTGGAAATAGCGAATGAGAATGCTCAGAGTGGATTGTCTGCGGAACTTGCTGAAAAGAAGTTGGCGCAGGAAATGCAACTTGCGAAGGAACATGAGTTCAAAAAGCAAATTGCTGACCGAAAGGCGGAGAATGATGTCAGTGTGCAGGCGTCAAAGAAGGCAGAATTGGTTGCTGAAAATGAGCTCAAACGCGCAACCGAGGCGAGGCGGCAATTCGTCGATAGTGTGTCTCAATCTGAAATCGACAATCTGCGTTTGAGCTATGAACGAACGGTGCTCGAAACCAAGCAAGCTGAATTCGAGCGTGTGATTGACGGGTTGCAGGCCGAGGCTGAGGCTGAGGCTGCCAACAGTCATCAGCTAGGCGTTGACAGGTACACACTGGAATTGGCTCAGGCAAAAGTAGAGCAGCGGGTCCAGAATCTGCAGGCAAAGCTGCAAATGCACCAGTTGAGACTTGCTGAGTTGGCATCGTCAATGCAAGTTATCCAGTCACCTATTGATGGTGTGGTCGTCGAGAGGTACCGGAATCTGGGCGACTGGGTCAAAGCTGGCGAACCGGTGATTCGTGTGATCCGCTTGGATCGCCTTCGAGCGGAAGGTTTTATCACTGCTGATCAATTGGATCGTGTTGCCGTCGGTCAAGAAGTGCAATTGACGATTGAACGCAGTGAAAAAAGCACTGTCCAACGTGATGGGGTCGTGAAGTTTATCAGCCGCGAGTTGGAGCCAGTGAGCGGCGAGATTCGGTTTTGGGTTGAGTTTGACAATGCCAATCTCGATGTTTTGCCAGGCATGCGTTTGAGTTTGAGTGTGAACGAATGAACGTCACGGCTTCCGAATTAATGTTGCGTCCCGATCTGATCCAGAAAGCGGTGTGGATGGGGAGTGAACGTATGTGGGTGGTGAAAGATCCCCTGTCTCGTGCTTTTTCCTATTTCAGTGAACAGGAAAGGGAAATCTTGATCTTGGCGGACGGAAGTCGGTCAGTCGCGGAAATTGCATCCGAATGTAATTCACGTTTTGCCCCTCAGTATCTCTCAGTTGAGTCGATCGTGCGTTTTTTTGCTGACGCACGACGGAAAGGTTTGTTGCTGGTTGATCGATGCGGGACAGAAGAGGGAATTCCCGAATCAGGTGTGCGTCGAGCATGGTGGAAAAATCCTTTGGCTATTCGAGTGCCAGGTGTGAATCCTGATCAAATATTGGATTCAATGGCACACCATGTTGCCTCTTTTTTTTCGCCTTTCGCACTGCTGCTGGCCTGCCTGCTCATGTTGTTTGCAGCGTGTGGTGTGGTTGTCAACTTTGGTGAACTGACTGGGCACCTAGCGGTAGCGACAGGGCGTATGCAGTCGGGGACAGGGTTGATGATGTTGTTTGGCGTGCTGTCAATCACCAAAGTCGTGCACGAGTTTGCGCATGCGATTGCCTGCAAGCGGTTTGGTGGCGAGTGTCGTGAGATTGGAGTCATGTTTCTTGTGGGAGTGCCATGTCTCTATTGCGATGTGTCCGATGCTTGGATGTTGCCGCGTCGCTGGCAGCGGATTTTTATCTCCGCCGCTGGCATTCTGGCTGAATTGACGTTGGCCTCGATTGCTGCCCTGATCTGGTTTTTCACTGTCGATGGTCCTGTCAGGGATGTGTGTGCGACCGTCGTGGTTGTGTGTTCGGTGACAACTGTGCTGTTCAATGGGAATCCTCTTTTGAGGTATGACGGCTACTACATGCTTTCTGACGCGGTTGGAATTCCCAATCTGTCGGCGGAAGCGATCGGGATTCTAAGGGAATGGGTGAGGCGATTTCTGTGGGCATCATCGATCACCAATACATACCAATTCACAACACGTAATTTGCTTGTGGCCGGTTACGGACTCTTGAGTGGTTTGTATCGCATCGCAATTTTTGGCTTGATCATGCTCATGCTTTATCGCTTTGCTGAGGGCTATGAAATGGCGGATGCAGTTGGTGTACTGGCGTTGACTGCAATCGCGTGGCTATTTTTTAAAATGATTCGATCTGTGTTAACACCACCTGTAAATCGGGGAAGACAAAAAAGTTTCCGATCACGACGTCCCATCCTGGTGGTGACTGCGATAATTGGAAGTGTGGCGGTGATCGGGTTGGTACCTATGCCACGTACCACAACCGCATTCATGACGATTCAACCTGGAGATGCTGAATCAGTCTTTGTTACCAATGAGGGACGGTTGGTCGGGTCGGTAGTGAATGGAACTGACGTGAAGGCTGGTCAAGTGGTTGCCACACTGGTCAACGAGTCTGTCGAGCTTGAGTTGTTGCAAGCTCGTGGGCACTCTGAACAATTGGAAGTTCAATTGGATGGATTGAAAAAACGTCGACTGACGAGTCGTGAGGCTGGGTTGCAGATTCCAGTGATCGGGCGGTCTTTGAGTGAGGCAAAGAAAGAGCAGCAACTGCGTGAAAGGCTGGCAGGTCAACTGGTATTGAGTGCGCCTCATGATGGGCGCGTATTTGCCGTTGGTAAACGAGCGAAGTCCACGGCAGAAGAACGAGAGCCAGGGTATTGGTTCGGGACGCCACTAGATCCTGCCAATCTGGGTGCGTGGCTGGAAGAAGGGACGAAAGTGTGCGTGATTGGAGATCCAAAAACGCGTGAAGCAGTGCTGTTTGTTTCCCAGCAGGATATCGAGTTAATACGGAAGGGGCAGCGAGTCCATCTGCTTTTAGATGATCACGCACAGGGTGAGGTCCGTGGGCGGGTGTCAGAATTGGCAGCCTCGCCCAGTCGGGAGATACCTGATGAGTTGCATCGCAGCGGCAGGATCGAAGTCCCTGATCTTGATCTTGAGTACACTCCCTTTTACGAGGTTCGAGTTGTGCTCGAGCCAACAGCATCGCCGCTCCCGGTTCGACTAACGGGACGAGCCAGAGTTGATGTGCAGAATGCTTCGATTTTTCACCGGATCACGCGTTTTCTGCGTGATGCCTTCGCATAAGTAGGCAGGTCAGTGTTCTCTCGCACGCGTCAGGTCCAAGAAGATCGCTGGTTTTGAAAGATTCGTAAGCGTTTAAGAAAATGAGTTTTGGGCGTGTATCTTGCGCTTGAGTGCCGTCTGGTACAGACTTCTGGCACCTTATTTGCGGCCCCATGCTGTTGAGACGAGGATTTAGAACGGCATTGGGTTGTCGAAATCTCGTCAATCGGTAGTCTTTAACTTCCCAGCCGTTTGGCAGGCAAGCGGCAACCCTTGCACCGTTTTTTTAGAGTGGTGTCCGTGTGATCGTCGTGATCTTTCACTGTCATTATGAGCGTGGTGGAGTCACGCAGGTGGTGGAGAACCACGTGCGTGCTCTTCGCGAGAACGGGCACTGCGAAAGGATCATTTTGGCCTCTGGCGACCGTTGCAGTGGCCTTTCGTCAGAGACTCTTCATTCGGTTGAGCTAATCAACCTCGAGGGGTTTGATTATGATTCTGAAAAATTGATTGTTGCGGATTTGGCACTGCGTCAGCAACAAATGCTGCGTGAGTTGAAAGACCAGTTTGCTGCTCAAGGGGTGAGTATCGATCAAGCTTTATTGCACTGGCACAACCATAGCCTTGGAAAGAACACGGCTGTTCCAGGGGTAATTCAATCACTGGCCAGTGAGGGATGGCGGATACTGTTGCAGGTGCACGATTTTGCCGAAGACAATCGCCCCGAGAACTACGGACGGTTGGTCTCCGCAATGCAGGCTGTGAGCAAGCAACAGGTTGACCAGTATTTGTATCCCCAGCATGCACTTATTCACTATGCAACGCTGACGAGGGCAGACGCGGCGGTGCTGGGAAAAATTGGTATGACGCGAGACCGTCTTCATTGCCTTCCAAACAGCGTTGCCGTGCCGCAGGGAGAACCTTTGTCTAAGGAAGGCGCCAGGGAAAAAGTGCTGAAAGCCCTGCAACTTCCTGATGAAGCGCGTTGGTCGCTTTATCCCGTCCGTGGGATACGCAGGAAAAATATTGGCGAACTGTTGTTGTTAGCGCGGTGGGGGAATGACAATCGTTACATGGGTTTGACATTAAGGCCGACAACGCCCATGGAGCAGCGTTCTTACGATCGTTGGAAATATGTGGCTGCTGAGGTTTCGAATCGAACAGTGTTTGATGCAGGTGAGAGTCCAGAACTTACTTTGCGGCAAAACGTTTCAGCTGCAGACTATGTGGTTTCGACCAGTGTTGCAGAAGGATTTGGGATGGCATTTCTTGAGCCGTGGTTGCTTGGACGAGGAGTGATTGCTCGACGCTTGAACACGGTGGCAGATGACTTCGAAAACGGTGGCGTTGACTTGCAAAGCTTTTATCACTCGATTCCCATACCAGGAAATAAATCGTGGATTAATGAATGTCAGCGAGAAATTCTGGAAGCTCAAATGCAAGCATGGAGGCACTTGCCAGAGGCTTTCCATCCAAGGATTGACAGATCTGCCAGTGAGGCAGGCGAAACGCTTGATTTTGCCAAGCTCACCCCGCAACGGCAGATCAAGGTCTTGCGGCGGATGGAGAATGATCGTGGTTTTGAACTTGCTGCGAAAGAGTTTTCAAGACCATTAGTCAACTGTTTAAACCAGGATTTTGCTGATTCGGTTCTGGAATCCAATGCTGAGGTTGTGACTGAAAGATATGGTTCCGCTTGTATTGGTGAAGCATTGTTTCAGCTTTATCAGCAGCTAAGTAAGACGCAATCTGGCGGCAAGCAAAGTATCCATTGCATCTCCGAGGATCGGCTCCTTGACTCAGGCACTGGCAGGGGACTCGAGTCACCAAGCGGAATCGATCTGATCAATGCCTTTCGCCCCTTCTTTCCGTGTCGCACCGAGGTTCTTTGATCATGGGAATTGAATCTTGGGTCGATGGTATCTTGCACCACCGAACTGAAATGCACCCGGTGGAAACGCACGTTGAGCCAAGGCTGCAGCAACTCCCCGGCATGAAGGCGGTTGTGTTCGATATCTACGGCACTTTGGTCATCAGTGGCAGCGGTGACGTGGGTTCGGCTGATACAGTAGGGCGTGACTCTTTTGTCCGTCAAACGCTCGTGGAAGCAGGGTTGCTTGGGAAGTTGGTGTCTGTACCCAACGCGGACTCTTTGCAACAAAAAATTCAACAGTTGAATCGCGAGCGATGCGATTCCAGTTGCCCTAAGCCAGAAGTTGATATTGTCGAAGTTTGGCGTCAGGTGCTGGCGGAGCATGGTTGGTTGGCAAGTCCGCCAGAGATCGAAATGGTTGTGAAATTAGCAACAAGATATGAAGCGTTAGCGAACCCAACGTGGCCAATGCCCAACGCGGCAGACGTGCTGCGGCAGTTGAAGCAAGCAAAGTTTTCCATGGGAATTGTTAGCAATGCACAAATATTTACACCATGCCTGGTGAACAATTTATTAGGCGAGGCTCATCTGGCGGGTGGTGGATTTGACTTGGATTTGTGTGTTTTTTCGAATCGTTATCGACAGGCTAAGCCAGGCCCCCGGTTGTTTGAGGTGTTGCGCTTTGGCCTCTCGAGTTGTGGGATTCTTCCCAACGAAGCTCTTTATGTTGGAAATGACATGCTAAACGACATATGGGCAGCAGCCCAGGCAGGTTTGCGAACGGCTTGGTTTGCAGGCGATCAGCGGAGTTGTCGTCCAAGGCAGGACGACACGCGATGTCAGGGGGTGACTCCAGATCTCGTGCTTACGAACTTGATGCAGTTGCCAGAATGTCTGTTGATCAGGTAAAAGCAATGCAATGAAAAGCGATGCAGTCGCCGTGCGTTCGTAACGATGGAGCGAAATACGGCGGTTGATCACAGAAACAGAATAGACTTTCAGAACAGGTTTGATTGGCTCCATGGGCGTCCAGATTGGGTTTGTTGGTACACGGTTTTCTGGCACTGATGGTGTGTCCTTGGAGAGTGCTAAGTGGGCGCAAGTGCTCTGGGATCACCGGCATGTCAGTCATTGGTATTCGGGATTGAGTGACCGCGACGAGGAGGCGTCGATGGTTGTTCCACATGCCTATTTTGGTCATCCTGATATTGAATGGATCAATCGCCGAGCCTTCGGCACACGCACTCGCACTCCTGATGTGACACAACGGATTTACGCTCTGGCTGACTATCTCAAAGGTACGCTTTATGAATTCACGCGTCGATATAACCTCGACCTGTTGATTGTCCAAAATGCGTTATGCATCCCCATGAACATTCCGCTTGGTGTTGCCCTGACACACTTCATTGCCGAAACCGGCTTTCCAACAATCGCACACCATCATGATTTTTATTGGGAGCGTGACCGTTTCAGTGTTTCGGCAGTGACGGATTTATTGTGGATGGCGTTCCCGCCTGCGTTACCGCAGATCCAAAATGTCACAATCAATTCATTCGCGCAGGAGGATTTGGCACACCGCCGCGGTGTGTCATCGATCCTTGTGCCAAACGTGCTGGATTTCGAGAATGAGCCTGAACCGGCTGATGATTATGCCAGAGGATTTCGCGCCGACATTGGGCTCAGTGAGGATGATATTTTGTTCTTGCAGCCTACTCGAGTCGTTCCGCGGAAAGGAATTGAGCATGCGATTGCTTTGGTCTCAGCGCTGAAAAATGACAAGTGCAAATTGGTGATTTCCCATGCCAGTGGCGACGAGGGGAATGAGTACCTGAGCGTTTTGAGGGAGTTGGCCGACGCTCACGGGGTTGATCTTCGACTCTGCGATCACCAAGTCGGTGATCGTCGTGGTTTGACCGAGGAAGGGCGCCGAATTTATACACTTGCTGACGCATATTCGCAGGCAGATTTCATTACCTATCCGAGTATCTATGAGGGATTCGGTAATGCATTGTTGGAGGCCTTTTACTTTCGAAAACCAGTGCTTGTGAATCGTTATTCGATTTTTGTCGCGGATATCGAACCTAAAGGGGCAAAGGTGATTGCGATGGATGGCTATCTGACGAAAGATGTGGTCAGCAAAGTTCAGCGAATCATTGATGATCGAGAGTATCGTGAAGAGATGGTTGATTTCAATTATGAGATTGGCAAGGCATTCTTCAGTTACAGCGTGTTGAGGCGGAAGTTGAGGGCTCTCGTGACCAATTTTACTGGTCAGGACCATTTGTGAAGTGAGAGAGTTCTGAACGCAGATTGATGTTGTTGTTCCTTTCACGATGTGAATGTGATGAGAGTCACTGTTCGAATCGTGTTTGGAGTGTTGGATTGATAGTTGCCGGTCGCTTGGCATTCGTGTCATCGAAGGGTAACGCAAACTTCCTCCTCAAGATGGCATGCTTCGATGGAAATGGACTCAACGACAATAGAACTGATTCAGCAAGTCTACGGTGAAGTTCCCGAGGTTTTGATTCAGGGACTTGAGAAACTTTCGGCCGAACGTGAATCCGCAGGGCATGATGAACTTTGGTCCGAACGCGATGTGGTTCTGATCACGTATGCCGATCAGGTTCGATCCTCAGGGCTGACACCATTGCAGGCACAACGGCAATTTCTGCTCGATCATGATTTGGAGCAATTGATCCGATGTGTTCATTTGTTGCCCTTCTGTCCCTTCACCAGCGATGATGGTTTTTCAGTTGTTGATTATCTCGCCGTGGATCCCGAAGTGGGAACGTGGCGTGACATCGCGGAACTCGGGCAGGACTTCGATTTGATGTTTGATTTGGTCCTCAATCACGCTTCGCAGAAACATGCCTGGTTCCAGTCATATCTGCAAGGCGAGGATGGCTTTGAAGATTTCTTCATTGATCAGGATCCCACTGCAGACCTGTCAAAGGTGGTGAGGCCAAGAAGTTTGCCATTGCTGACACCGTTCGAATCAACACGTGGGACACGAAATGTATGGACGACCTTCAGTGCTGATCAGGTCGACTTGAATTATGCGAATCCACGAGTCATGTGCTTGATGTTGGAAACACTTGTTGAATATGCCCGTCGAGGTGCCAGAATCATTCGTCTCGATGCGATCGCTTTTCTATGGAAGGAGGTTGGTACTGAATGCATTCATTTGCCCCAGACACACGCGGCTGTCAAATTGATGCGGCGTGTTCTTGATAAAGTCGTACCAGGAACCGTGATTCTCACTGAAACAAATGTGCCGCATCAGGAGAATATCAGCTACTTTGGTAATGGCGATAATGAAGCGCACATGGTGTATCAGTTCAGTTTGCCGCCGCTGCTGCTTGATGCAATTCACAATGCTGATACAAGTGTATTGCGAGATTGGCTGTCTACGATTCAGCCACCTAGTGAGACAACCACATTTTTTAACTTCACCGCATCACACGATGGTGTCGGGGTCAGGCCACTCGAAGGTATTGTCCCTCTGGAGAGGGTGGGAAAGTTGGCCGCGATAGTCAGGTCGCATGGCGGGCGAGTGAGTACGCGTCGCCAATCAGATGACTCGGACAGTCCCTATGAATTGAATATCACTTACTTGGAGGCGGTTGCGGACTCGAGCCAAGTTGAGCCACAGGATCATTCGAGATGCTTCCTTGCGACGCAGGCAATCATGTTGTCACTACCTGGGATTCCTGCCGTTTACTTTCACAGCCTCGTGGGGTCTCCGAATGATCTGGAAGCGGTGAGTGAAACAGGGCAGAACCGGCGCATCAATCGCCACAAGTATGATAGGCAGAGGCTTGAAGACGTGATTGCTGAGCCGCAGAGTCTGCAACGTAGAGTCTTTGAGGGTTATCGCCGATTGTTGTCCGTGCGCATCGCACAGCCAGCTTTTCATCCCAAGGCGAGGATGGATGTTTTGCCCTTGTCTGGTGATGGCTTGCTTGGTTTTATCCGGACAGCTGACAGTGGTGAACGGTTGGCTGTGCTCGCCAACCTGACACACTGCCCACGTGTGATACCAGGCGATTTGGTCGATTCAACACTTGCCTATGATGAATTGGCGTTGGAACGCATCTGGCAGGGAGATGGGATTCCGATGCGGCCATTCCAAGTGCGTTGGTTGACTGCCAACTAGGTTGTGATTAACTCACTGCCCTGCCCCACTGCGAGTCCTGCCCACGATTTCCTTTCGAGATACGACTTCGCCCCGAAGCCAGTTTGATCTGGCAGTCTACTGGGGCGGAGGCTTCGCCTTGTGGGGACGTTTGGACGGGACTGGCAATTCAGGGGTCGACTTTTTCCAATCCTATGGCTTGGTCGGTGACGCAACGCTTTCCAGATACGCCAAAACCTCGAACACTTCATCTTTGGTGTATTGGTCCATGAGTGCTTTTGGCATCATCGAAACTGAAGAGGGAACCATTGCTTCTATATCATCCTGCAAGATGACGGTGGGTTCTTTTGCCTCGGGGTTTGATAGAAGGGTAACTTTGTCGTCATCTTCACTGAGCAAAACACCTGTTACCGTACGTCCGTCAACGGTCAAAATCCGTTGCATGATGTATTTCGAGTCTACTTTGTGTGAGGGTTCCAGCACTTCTCGCAGGATGCCCACGCGATCACCTTTCCAGCGCGCGAATACATCGGTGAGTTCTGGGCCAATCTCGCCGCCTTCTCCCTGCATTTTGTGGCAGCCTGCACAGGAGGCTTCAGCGAACAGTCGTTTGCCGATTTCAGGCGAGCGACCACGAATGCCAGAGTCAAGTTCATTCTTCAGGTCGTCGACCTTCCATGCTTGTACGAACGAACGGTTACTGCCGATGGGATTGGCCGGCTCCACCGGATGCTTCAACCAGTCATCAAGGTCGTCCACCACGACCATCACTCCGTACATGCGATACCAATGCTGCGGAAAGGTGCAGACATAGGGATACTCACCCGGGGTGGTGGGAGCCGTGAATGTTAGTGTGGCTTGTTGATCCGCTGGCACCATTGCGGTCGCGTGTAAAACCTTGTCAGATTCCGGGACATAAGGCAGGTTTTTCCATCCATTGTTGGGGCCTACCTGCAGTCCAAGTTGAGCGACTTCCTTGAGTGCTTCAGGAACAGTAACCACAAGATTGTGTGGCATCAGGTCGTGGTTTTCGAGCACAATCTGGACAGACTTTCCCGCTTGAACTGCAAAGTAGGGCATGTCATACCTCATTTCCTCCTCAACGGTCTTGATGCGGATGACGCGGACCGTGACAGCATTGAGTCTTTTTCGAAAGTTCCTTGCCTGCTTGGAAGGGACGATGGCAAGCAGCTGGTCAGCAAGTTGCATGGCATCGATGAAGGCTGCTGTTGTCCGTTCCCGTGCCGGTGTTGTTTCTGCGAGATTCACGAGAAAACTTGTGGCGGCCAGACTCGCGTCTGCCTCACGTTCTTGCATCGGAATTGTCAGCAGAGTGCGAATGGTGGTTGCGCGGAGTTTGTCGTTGGCGATCAGAGGAGCAAGGCGTGAAAACGAATCCGCTGCTTCTTTCGGTATGAAGCCGAGAGTCCGGATAGCGGCATTGGACAAGTCAATGCTCTTTGATGAATCAATTAGGCTTACCACGCGTGATCGAAAAGAGCCTCGCTGTGTCGCTTCAGGAAGCATTGTGATTGCTTGAAGGAATGCGAGCTGTCCAGATGAGTCTTCTGTCAGCTTGTCGAGTTCTTCTTCAGATTGTCCGGAATTCAATAACGCTGCTGTCGCGATCGCTGACGCAATCGCATTGTCGCCTTGAGTCGTTTCACGCAGTACGGCGGCATTGGCCTTGAGTTGTTCGGTCCTCATGCCGAGCAGCATCTTTGCCAATTGCATGGCCGTGCGGTTTTCGTCTTGTTTGGACGCATCCAGTTTGCCAATGGTGGCGATCGTGATGTTCACTGGATCGCTGTCTTGCAGTTCTGCTAAGGCATTGATTGATTCGAGTCTGAATTGGGGGGACATCCCGACTCTTGCAAGGATGGCCTCGTACACTGGAATGTATTTTGCGTCAGTTCTCTTGCGTTCAACCATCAGCAGTCGTTGATTGTCCAGCCTTTTTAGCTGGTAAGCAACAATGCGAGGGCTTTTGTCGAGAAACACCTTTGGGGCTTCGACTGTTTTACTGGTCGTGTCCGCGGCTGCATGGTCGTGCTCCTGTCCCCAACTGGGAATGGTAATGAGGGTTGTCAGCAGGTAGCCGAAAGCAAAGTTGCGCATGATATTGAATTTGTTACGTTAACGCACGAAAACAGGCAAACACATTTGAGACCGAGCGTCTGCAGCTGTCCGTGACTTGAAAGTGGAGGAGTGCAATTCGAAGTATCGTCGGCAGAATGCATGCACGCTGCCGACGATGTTTTCTGAATCGAAAATAGGTTCGTGTTACCGGTTCGTGGTGGTTGCCCGGCGACTACTGCTCAGGACAGCTACTGCTCAAGACGACGCATCGTCTCGTCGAGGGTGAACTGGGTGTAGTCGTCGACATCATTTTCTAGAACACCCAAGGCGAGCTCAATGGCTTCGTCCCCGCTTAGGAAACTAACCGCACGAACACCTTCGAGTCGAACTCTCGGATGCTTGTCAGCGATGCACTTTTCCAACAGTTGTTTGTGATTTGAGACGTCCTCAAGCCAGAAAGAAAGAACGCGTGTCGCCGCAGCTCGTGCGCGGTGATCCTTTGCGGTAAGAAGTGTTTCGAGCAATTGCTGGTTGACGACGTTGTGGGTTTGGTGCATCCAGAGTGATTCGAGTAGATGATGTGTGTAATTCTCATCGGCCTTGTCCAGATTGGCAGTCCAATCTTTTAAAGCCGACATCACTTGCTCGGTTTCACGTGCGGCCAATTCACGTTTTGCCCGATATCTTGTGCGATCCTCCGGGACTTTCAGCAGTTCAAGAAGATCCGCGATTGGCTCGCCATCAATCTTGGCTGGTTTGACCAATGGTCTCGTTTTGTGCTTCACTCGCCAGATTCGCCCATGAGAGTGATCTCGATTGGGTTCTCGCAGGTTGTGTTGCAAGTGGCCAATCAAGGCGTTGTGCCAGTCCACAATATAGAGAGAGCCATCAGGTGCGATTTGAAGATCAACGGGACGGAAATTCCCGTCTTTGCATGTCACGAGCGGGGCCACTTCTTTGCCCTTGAATCCGGAACCCTCCTCAGTGACTTCATGATTGAGGACACTACGGTCTCCAATGCAGTTCGTCACAAGGAAGTTGCCCTGCATTTCCGGCGGAAAGTGCCGACTGGAAACCATGGCGCATCCAGCCAAAGGTCGTGTTCGCTTCGGATAAAAAGTAGGGAACTTGTAGGTGGGATCACCGCCTGTGATTTTCGCGATGCGGCGATGCTGACTGCCTCCCGGGTGTTTCAGTGGATGGTCAATTCGACCACTCAATGGTGCAGCCCAGTAGCTATTGCCGGGGGAAGCATCCCCGATAAAATTCTGCCCCCAGCGATCAAAGACATGACCCCATGGATTGGCAAACGCAAAGTTCGCAAACACACCAAACTTTTCACTCTTGGGGTGGTATTTCCAAATGCCGGCTTCGCTGAGACGCGTCAGGCCGTAGGGGCTTTCAACTTGCGAGTATTTGAAGGTGCCTTCTTCAAAATACAGATTGCCACCAGGCCCCCACTCAAACGCAGCTATCCCGTGATGTGAATCTGCGGTGTCAAATCCAAACAGCTTCCGCACTTTGGTGTCGGCAACATCATCACCATCTGTATCCTGCATGAACAGAATGTCGGGTTGTTCAGCAATGTAGGCTCCACCATTGCCCAGTTCGAAGCCGGTGGGTTGATGCAGTCCGCCGGCAAAAACCTTGCACTCATCAGCGTCTCCATCTTGATCTGTATCTTCGAAAATAAGAATCTTGTCGTCCATTTTCGATTTGGGCTGCCAATGTGGGTAGGATTCCATGGTTGCAACCCACAGCCTTCCCTGATTGTCGAAATTCAGAGCGACAGGGTTTGCCAACTCAGGAAATTGCTCTTCGGATGCGACTAGTTGAATCTCGAATCCATCGTGCATTTCAAAGAGCTTCGACTGCTCCTCAGCGGTCAAGTAATCCAATGAACCGAGTTTGCCTCGCTTCGCATTGGGATCATTTGGCCCGCCCACGTTGGTTTTTGGAGTGATGAAGGGCAGCGTGTTTGAGTCATCGATGGGACCGTCTGTGTTCTCCCCACTCGCGACTGCCCAGATCCGGGCATCACGATTGGCTGTCATCTGGTCCAGAATGGTCCGCTCTCGTTCCATCACATCCGTGTTGTTGTACGTTCCGTCACTACCAGCTTTTCCGCGTGCGCCGTAAATCGAAAATCCGTTTACTGCACGGTATCGATGCCACCAATGAAAGCTCTTGTCATCCACTGCTGCCTTGACGGCAGGGTCCACCAAGGTGGGGCCGCCTTCACCAAACAGTGCCGTATCCAAGATGGGTGCCAGTTCCGCGTAACCGGCATCATTCAGGTGCGAACCATTCAATGTCAAACGCTTTTCACTTGTTTTGAATAGCGTCAGTGTGGGAGTGAAGATATCTACAAAATCGGCATCAGTTTCTTTTGCGACGGTGGCAAGTGCCTGAGTGTATTTTGCCAATCTCGCGTTGTGTTCTTTTCCATTCGGCAGGTTTGGGTCACCTGTGTTTTCAAATGCGATGGGTGAAACGAGCACTACCTGAGGCTCTCCTTTTCCAAAGTCCTTTGCCTTGGTCTCCTGAATCAGTTTCTTCATCTCAGCGCTGAATTTTGCTAACCCAGCGTCACCATCAAATGACTCATTGAACCCGAAAAAATACATGACGACAGAGGCTTGGCTGTGGGCCAAGTGCTTGTCCGGGTCACCAAAGTTCTCGGATCGAATCCGTTCGTACGGTTCGTCGCCGGGGAAACCAAGGTTTCGTACGCTCAGTTGCAACTCAGGATAACGCTGTTGTAAAAGTGATTCCCAGTAATTGTGGTGTTGCATACGCTCGCAAAGAGCGTTGCCAACCAGGCAGATGTGGTCGCCCTTCTTGAGTTCAATGTCGGCTGCAATGGCCAGTGAGGAAATTAAACCAGTGGCGAACAGGATGGCAGCGCCGAAGAATTTTCGTTTCATGAGAACTTACTGCGAGGGGTCAAGAGAGTGGCCGAAGCGAGGCAGGTTTGACTCGCGAACGGTAATCGAGGTGGTTGGTAGGCAACGCTAGCGAGTGCATGTTACCAGCGTTGGTATGACTATCCAGAATGCCGGCAGTCCGGGGACGTCGCCGTTTGCTGTGACAGTGCAGGTATCGTTGTTTACCGAGATTTCCTTACAGGTTACCAGCAATCCAAAAAGAGCGGATAAATTGTCCTTCCAGAGGCAGCTTTTCCTGAAATCGTGGTCGGGATTACTCTGTCTTTTCCTTTTTCACGCAATACAGTGCGGCATCACTTCTTAAAAATAGACGGTTGCCAGCAATGGCGGGCGTTGCGTTGAATCGTTCTTCCGGATTTCCAAGCCGATTGATCGAAATTTCGGTGTATTCCGGGCTTGCAGCCAGAACGAGAACTCCTGCATCACGTGTGGTCAGGAACAAGTGGTGCCCATCGCCAACGATGGATGCATAAACGCGACCCCGCGTGGGCATGCGTTCGCGGAACATTTCTTCTCCATCGGACGCCCGAAGGCAGAGTGCGATGGCCTTGTCGTGAGACCAATACAAATAGCCGTCATCGAGAAGAGGGCTCGTTACATTGGCACCTCGCGAGACATCCCAAAGCAGATGGGTTGCTGTCACATCACCGCGGCCGCCAGCTCTGACGGCAAAAGTCTTGTTGCTCCGACCACCACTGCAATACAAAGTGTCATCGTTGGCGACTACACATGGGACAACATAATCCTGAATCGCGTCACAAGACCAAAGCTGTTTTCCCGTTTCAGGGTCCAATCCCAGAATGGCCCCTTTCTGGTTAAGAACCAGCTCTTTCTTTCCATTGGGTAGGTTGACTACCGTGGGTGTCGTCCATGCTCGGTCAACGCCAGCGGTCCGCCAGCGAACCTTCCCTGTTGCTTTGTCCAGTGCATACACTGACCCATCTTCGATGGATGCGTTCATGATCAGGATGTCTTCGAACTCAATCGGGCTTGCTGCAGCGCCGAAGCCAGCGGTGTTGGTGCCCACACTGGTGCGCCATTTGAATTCGCCATCATGTGTCAACGCCACCACGCCCGAAGGCCCAAAGGAAGCAAAAACAAATTTGTTGTCCACGCAAGGAGTTGGGGAGGCATAACCGTGGTCGGCAACCCGTTTGGTGACCGCTTGTTCTTCCTCTGCTGCATCCAGTTTGTAATCCCA